>Ga0181413_1000184_pt1 | contig 18234 bp, 23 predicted proteins | sample 36SPOviralmetaG_FD_130111 | JGI IMG/M metagenome (GOLD analysis project Ga0181413, IMG submission 130111) | Marine viral communities from the oligotrophic San Pedro Time Series (SPOT) site, San Pedro Channel, CA, USA - 36 SPOT_SRF_2012-09-28 | ecosystem: Environmental > Aquatic > Marine > Strait... | reverse complement strand
TATTTAATTAGTGGTCATAAAACCTCATCAATTATTGGTGGGGTTTTTTCTTTACGCTACAATAAAACTAAATTACTTTATAGATCGTGGCAGCTACTATAGACGCAACAATAAAAGGAGCTAGTGCTAATAGTTATGTCACATTGGCAGAAGCTAATACTTATTTTGAAACAGTACCAGATTCTTCAACTTGGACAAATAAAACAGACGACCAAAAGAACAGATCATTAATATCAGCTACTAGATGGATCGACAGCTTCGTATTTTACGGCAACAGATGTGATGACGGACAAGCCTTAAGATTCCCTAGAAATAATTATCAGGTAGATGGTGTTGAATTGGCTTGTTCTACAATTCCAAACAATATTAAGTATGCACAATATGAATTAGCTAGAGCACTGGCAAATGATACTGGAGCTATTACTGGTACTACAGGTAAAGATGGAAACTTTAGTGAAGTAAAACTGGGTGATCTACAAGTTAAATATAATACCGATAGTCAGGGAACTGGTTCTGTTAATAATATTATGGATGTTTACCCTTGGTTACAAAGTTACCTTGGAGCATATATGCTGGGTGGAGCAGGTAGTTTTCAAATGAGAGTGGTTAGAGGATAATGGCAGGACAACTAGATAGTTTATTTAGAAGTGTAGCCAAACAAGTTGTTTCGGACTTAGGCAGTTCTTTTGATAGCACTATATCCTACATAAAGAAAGGAGTATCAAGCTATAACGTAGATACAGGTGAACAGATAACAGTCGATACAACATACTCTAATTTAAAAGTACCCGTAGAGTTTGTTAGATCTGAAGAGGATCTATCTGTAGAAATAAGGCAGGCAAAAGATTATATAACACCTGATCTGATAGGAGATACTCAACCAAACATGGAGGATGAGATAGTATTAACTTATGCAGGATCTACTAGAACTGCACAGATCGTAAACATTGACACAAAACAGGGCGGTCAAACTTACCTGTTTACTCTATTAGTGAGGTTCTAATGAGTGATACTCCCTTCACAAATAAAATAGAAAAAGAAACAAGAGCAGAACTTAATCAGGCTTTCAATGATTTGGTTCTAACACTTTTAAATGATCTACCTAGTCAAAGCCCACAATATACAGGCTTTTTTGCTTCGAGTTGGAAAGCGGATAAAGCAAGACCTTTAGCAGTAGATCCATTGGAGTCACCTTGGACACAAGTAAAGTCAGATAGACAAAGAGGCTTAGACAGAACTCCAATAATAAGACCCAGACACACAACCAGACCTAGATTTAAGTTTGGGGAGACTGCATTTGTGGGAAATACAGCTAATTATGCTAGTTACGCTTTGGGTTCTCCAAACAGCAATATAGTTCCCTACTTTGAACAAATAACAGAGATAGCCGATATGGTATTTAGGAGAAAACCTGACATTAGAATATCTACAGGACAAGTACTGTCTCCTGGAGTTGAAAGTGGCAGAACAGCTCCAGCAAAAGGACGTAGATTTACAAAATTATGACTTTAGTAAATGCAAGAGCAGCTTTTGAAAAAGCTATAACAGACTCAGTAAATGATTCTGACCCAACAGTAAAACTTATTTATGATAATATTCCTCAAACTTTATCAGGTAAAACTATTACTTATGTAGCTATATCGGTAACTTTTAACCAAGCTACAGTACAAACACACGGAGCTGCTTCTACATATTATTCTGGTGCGGTCCAATGTAATATTTATGTACCTAAAAATAAGGGTACTTCTGTGCTATCTGCTGTAGGAGAACTTGTAATATCTGGCTTGACATCAATAAATGCTTCTGACTATACAGATACTTTTAGTTGTAAACCTAGAGTGGGGGAAGTAAGTGGACCGATACCTATAGAGGTAGAGGATAGATCACACTTTCTCGGTATTGTATCTTGTGCTTTTTCGGCTAATTCGTAGTATATTAAAGTAGCAATCTAAGAGAATTATGACCAGAGCTATTGATCTACTAAAAAATAATTTTGGAGTAAGTCAACTCTATAAATACGATATTAATAGTTCTGATGGAGAAGTATTATTTACTATTTACTGGCATCCACTTACAATAGCTGAACGTGAAATGATTCAGAAAAAGAGTGGGTCAGAAGATAATAACGATTTTGCTCTACAGCTAATGATAGAAAAAGCACTAGATAAAGGAGGTAAGCGTTTATTTTCTGACGGAGATAAAGCTTCTTTACGCAGAGAAGTAGCAGCCAGCATTTTGCAGGAAATACAACTGGAAATGTTACAAGCTGGAGCAGAAAAGGAGGTAGATGAGGCTAAAGCCGAATTGAAAAGCTAACCCTGACTGGTTCTTTATATACTCTTTAGCAAACGAACTAAAAATAACAGTAGTGGATTTGTGTAGTAAATTGACTATGGAAGAAATGGTTGGATGGGCTGCTTTTTATAAAATACGTAACGAAGAACAGGAAAAAGCACAAGATAGTGCAAAAAGAAGGAGCGTTATACCCAAATCAAGGTAGAATAGTCTATATACTCGTTTATTTAGGTCGAAATGGCAGAGAAGAATATAAATATACGAATAAAAACGATAGATAAAGAGTTAAAAGACTCTTTAAAAAAGATAGCTCAGTTAGAAAAGACTGTAGATAGATTAAGTAAAAAACCTGTAAAAATACGTACCTCTGCTGCTCAAAAAAGAATGGAGCAGCTAAGAAAAGAAATAGAAAAAGGTAATGAGATAGCTGCAAAATTATTTAACCCTTTCAGAACTGATGGATTCGGAAGATCCATAGGAAAAGTAAGAGATCAACTTTCTCAGGTAAGAGCAGCTTTTGACGCAGCCAATAGTGCAGCCGATAGACAAAACAAGGCAACTGCTTTACTTGCAGGTAATTTTAAAAAGATAAGAATGGAAGCTGTTGCTTTTGCGATGGCAAGTGGTGATAATAAAGCGTTAAACACAGGTGCTTCTGGTGCAAACGTAAAAGCCAGACTTAAAGAAATAGAGGCATTTCCAAAAACTATGCTTGCTGGTAGAGAGGCTATGGGTCTCCTTAACAGGATGCTGGAACTGGCTGAAGTCAACTCAAAAGACTTCTTAGAAATAAGTCAGGCTATAGGTAAACAGTTAAAGATAAATGCAGACATACAGAAAGCATCGGATACTGCTGCTGGCATAAACAAACCCAAGAAAAAAGTAAAAGATAAAAAAGAAGAACTAAAAACAGATACAAAAATAAACGATCAGCTAGAGCAGAGACTTCGCATGGAAGTAGATCTGTTAAATGTACGTAAGAAAAGAATAAGGCAACAACAACAGGAAGAAAAACAATCAGATAGACAGAGATCAAAACAAAGACAAGGTAGACTACTCGGTGCAGGTTTCCCCCTACTATTTGGTGGAGGTGTTGGATCTGTTGCTGGTAGTGTTCTCGGTAGTCTTGGAGCAAAGCCAGGGGAAGAGTTTGGGGCACAAATATTTGGTAGTGCCATAGGTACTCAACTTGAGCAACTTGTAAGAAGAGCAAATTCTCTAGGCGATGCAATAGATCAGATAAGTTTTGATAAGTTAGAAGAGCAGAGCATCATAATTAGCGGAGAACTGAGAGCACAGGTAAACTTACTGAAAGAACTTGGCAGACAGGATGAAGCAAGAGCGATATTAGCTAGAGAAGTAGAAAGAAGAACAGGTGCTAACGCTGATGTAACCAGAGATGTAAACAGACAGGTACAAATTCTAAATGCAGGATTTAGCGAACTTATTAATAGTGCTGGTACAACTTTAGCTATTGTTGGTGGACCATTGTTAACAGGGATTGGAACTATTTCATTCTTAGTTGCTGAGGTATTTAAAACATTTAATAAAGGAGTATCTACTCTTAGAAGTTTGATACCAGACTTAGGTGTTGTTGATGATTTCTTTGAAAAATTCAATAAGCGTCTACAGGAGGCTATCGGTAAAGCAAAAGAGCTTACAAGAGAACTTAGGTTAACGGGAGATGCCAATTTTACAAAGTTTACTATTGAGCAACAAAAAACATTTGGAAAAGCAGCACAAACATTTGAAGCACAAAGGAAAAACTTAGACTTACAGAAAAAGATAGTTGCTATTGATAATAGAAGAGGTTTAGCTAAATCTCTAGCAGGTCAGGAAGATGATGGTGTACGTGCAGAAATAACCAAAAACTTTGCAGATAAGTTGCGTGAAAGCATATTTAAAATAGATAACCAACTGCTACTAATTGATGAAAAAGAGGTATCAAGAAACGAAAAGATACAAAGAAGAATTAATTTAATAACAAAAGAAACACAGATACAGTCAAAAATAACGGCTGCTTTAAACAATGGAGATGAACAAACGGCCAGAAGACTACAGTTTGAATTGGAAAAAGTAAGAATACAAACTAGATTAGGAGAAGAACTAAGAGTTGCTAAGAGTGTCGAAGAAGAGATACTACTGGTCAAAAAAGCAATGGCACAGATTGATTCTGCAAGAATAAGGATAAATGAGCAATTAACTCAACAAGAAATAAAACTTAAAGCACTATATGAAGGTATCGGATCAGCTATAGAAAACGGGATAGTAAGTGCTATTGATGGTGCGATCCAGGGAACAAGGACTTTAGGAGATGTAGCTCGTAGTGTATTTGGTGAAATATCTAGACAACTAATTAGTTTTGGCGTAAATTCCCTATTAACAGGTTTATTTCCTGGTTCTAGCTTTTTTAGAGCCAATGGTGGTCCTGTAAGTACTGGTAAGAGTTATATGGTTGGAGAGCGTGGCCCAGAAATGTTTACCCCCAATGCAGGTGGCCGTATAACTTCAAATGATAATTTAAGTGGAGGACCAACAAATATAGTTGTAAATGTAGATGCTTCTGGTTCTTCTGTTGAAGGTGACGAAGATCAAAGTAGACAGCTTGGTCAACTAATGGCAACTGCTATACAATCAGAATTAATTAAGCAACAAAGACCTGGAGGTTTACTTTCATAATGGCTGAAACTTTTCCTTCGATAAAACCTATATACGGTCAACAAAAAAGATCCGCACCAAATACTAGAACTATAGTTTTTGCTGATGGATTTGAGCATAGATTATTGTTTGGCCTCGCACAAAATCAAAATCCAAAAGTTTTTAATTTTACTTTTAATGTTTCTGAAAGTGAAGCAGATACTATAGAGACTTTTTTAGATGCAAGAGCAAATGATAGTGACCATTTTAATTTTACTCCTCCTGGGGAAACTGCTCCCTTAAAATTTGTTTGTCAAAACTGGTCAAAATCTATACCATTTAACAATAGAGCAACAATTCAAGCAACATTTAGAGAGGTATTTGAACCATGAGCACTGCTCCTATTATCAGCGATTTACAAAAAGTAAATCCCTCTGCAATTATTGAATTATTTACGTTGCAAACAGTAGCCGCTATACACGGTTCTTCACAGATTTATAGATTTCATAATGGTAGTAATTTAAATGATAGTGGGGATGTTATCTGGGCTGGTAATCAATATTTAAAAATGCCAATACAAGCAGAAGGTTTTGCTTTTCAAAAAGGTCAATTACCTAGACCTACTCTGACTATTAGTAATGCTTTAGGAACTATTACAGCTATTCTTTTAAATGTAAATCAGGTAACAACAGGTAATGATTTAACAGGAGCCACACTTACTAGAATAAGGACTATGGCTAGATTTCTTGACGCTGTTAATTTTCCTGGAGGTACAAATCCACTTGGAACACCAGATCCTACAGCAGAATTTCCACAAGAAGTATATAAAATTGATAGAAAATCAGCAGAAAATAGAGAGGTTGTTCAATTTGAACTAGCTGCTCCTACTGATCTTGCTGGAATAAGAATCCCAGGTAGACAATGCACTAGAACTGAGTTTCCTTCTATTGGTACGTTTATTGTATGACTTGGAAATATAAAGCACTACTTCATGCTAAACGTGAAGACCCAAAAGAATCTTGTGGTTTGTTGTTAAATGTAAAAGGAAAAGAAAAATATTATCCTTGTCGTAATTTATCTATGACAGATCATCAATGTTTCATAATTGATCCAGAAGATTATATAAAAGCAGATAATACAGGTGAGATTACTGCTGTTGTTCATAGTCATCCGATAACACCTCCAGTAGGTAGTCAGGCAGATCAAATTGGTTGTGAACAAAGCAAACTTCCGTGGCATATTGTTAATCCTAAAACAGAGCAGTGGGGGTATTTAGAACCTTGTGGGTATAAACCACCTTTATTAGGTAGACCGTGGGTCTGGGGTGTTACTGATTGCTAGAGTTTAGTAAGAGATTGGTATAAAGAAGAGAAGAATATTGAATTAAGAGATTGGACTAGACCTACAACCCCAGAAGAATTTGCAAATAGTCCTTTATTTGAAAGCTGTGCTTGGAGAACAGGTTTTAGAGAACTTAGACCCGAAGAACCTTTAGAAGCTGGAGATGTTTTATTAATGAGTATTTTAGGAGATGGTTTAAATCATGTAGCTATTTTTTTAGGAGATAATGTTTTACATCATTTAACCGATAGACTATCTTGTAAAGAACCATATTCACAATGGTTGTTAAAATGTACAGGAAAGAGGTATCGCTATGCTTCGTAAAATAAAACTATATGGTGAACTTGCAGAGTTTGTAGGACATAAAGAATTTGAAATAGAAGCTAATACTTTACCTAAAGCAATAAGTTTTCTTGTTAATAATTTTCCTCAAATAGAAAAATATATGAATCCAAAATATTATCAGGTAAAAATTGGTAATTACATATTAGACAAAAATGAAATACATGACCCAATAGGACAGGAAGATATACATATAGTTCCTATGATTGCTGGTGCTGGTAGAGGTGTTGGAAAAATATTATTGGGTGCTGCTCTAATTGCAGGTGCTTTTATATTTACACCTTTAAGCACTGGATCGTTTTTTAGTCCTATTGTCGCACCAGGGTCTTTTGCAGCAGCCATGCCCATAACAAAAGCAGCATTAGCATTGGGTGGTGCTCTTGTCTTATCAGGTGTAAGTGATATGTTGTTTCCAATGCCAAAGTTAAAAGAGTTTAAAAGTGAAGAAGACCCTAGATTGTCATTTAATTTTTCTGGAGCACAAAATACTAGCAGAGCAGGAACTAGCGTTCCTTTGGTTTTTGGAACTATGGTGACTGGCTCAGTGGTTATTAGTGGAGCCGTTGACACTCAGCAGGTACAAGCATGACAGACGCTCCAAAAAATATACAAGGTGCTGGCGGTGGCGGTGGTGGCGGTGGTGGTGGTGGTGCTCCCCCACCTCCCCCTGCTCCGACCAGAACTCCTGATACTTTACATAGTAGGCAATTTGCTACTTTTCTTGATCTTATATCCGAAGGTGAGATAGAAGGTTTTGAAACACCTTCAAAAGAAGGTCATTCTAAAGGGTCTGGAAATTATAATCAGGCTGCTCTTAAAGACGTATTTTTAAATGATACTCCTATTTTAAGATCACAAGCCAATTCTGTTTCTCCTTCAACAAATGATTTTAACTTTCAAGATGTAAGGTTTAGACCTCGTTTTGGCACTGCTAATCAAACAAAAATAAATGGAATATTAAGTAGTTCTTCAATACAAGCTGTAAATGTAAAAGTTACAGCCAGTACTCCTGTAACACGGCAAATAACTAATACAAATGTTGACGCTGTAAATATTACAATCACTCTTCCTCAAATGCAGGAAGCAAAAGAAAATGGAGATTTATTAGGATCTTCTGTATCTTTACAAATACAAGTTCAATATAACGGAGGTGGTTTTAGTGCTGTAATTAATGACACTATTACAGGTAGAACTGCTGATGCGTACCAAAGAGACTACAGAGTCAATCTCACAGGTGCATTTCCTGTGGATATAAGAGTTAAAAGAATTACAGCAGATAGCACAAGTTCTAGTTTAATTAATGCTTTTAATTGGACAAGCTACGGTGAGATTATAGATGATGCTTCTACTTATGCTAACAGTGCTTATACTTCTCTTCGATTGGACTCAATGCAGTTTCAATCAGTACCAACAAGAAAGTTTCGTGTAAGAGGAATAAAAATAAGAATACCAGGTGCAGGTGCTAATAACTCAGGTACACCAATTGTTGATCCTAATACAGGTCGCATATCTTATCCAAGTAATTATATTTTTAATGGCGTTATGGGTGCTGCTCAATGGTGTGCGTGTCCAGCGATGGTGCTTCTTGATCTATTAACCGATACAAGATATGGATTAGGTAATCATATTGGAGATAGTTCCATTGATTTATTTTCTTTTGTAACAGCTAGTAAATTTGCAAATACTTTGGTATCAGATGGATTTGGAGGCCAGGAAGCTAGATTTAGTTGTAATGTAAACATTCAAGCAGCAAGTGAAGCTTTTGATATTATCAATGAGTTAGCTGGAACAATGAGGTGTATGCCAATATGGTCAGCAGGTACTTTATCTCTAGCTCAAGATAGTCCGAAAGACGCAAGCTATTTGTTTACTTTGGCAAATGTTACTCCAGAAGGTTTTAGTTACTCAGGAAGTAGTTTAAAAACAAGGCATACAGTAATTTCTGTGTCTTATTTTAATATGGATACTAGAGAAATAGACTTTGAAGTTGTAGAAGATGCTGCTGCAATAGCTAAATTTGGAGTAATTATAAAACAGGTAAAAGCATTTGCTTGTACTTCAAGAGGACAGGCTGCTCGGCTTGGTAGAGCAGTTCTTTTTACCGAGCAAAATGAAAGTGAGATTGTTGCATTTGCAACTTCTATAGATTCTGGTGTTGTTGTAAGACCTGGTGCTGTTATAGAAATAGCTGATCCTGTCCGTTCTGGCCTTAGAAGAGGAGGGAGAATTAAATCGGCAACTGCAAGTATTGTGACAGTAGATAGTGAAACAGGTAGTGATTTAGATTTAACAAATAATGCAAAACTTTCTGTAATACTGCCTGATGGCACTACTGAAACAAGAGTAGTAAGTGGAGGAAATGCGGGTGGAGAAATCCAAGTAAGCCCAAGTTTTAGTGCAATACCAAACGCTAATTCAGTATGGATTCTTGAGAATGATACAGTTAAGACTCAAAAATTTAGAGTGATAACAGTTGAAGAATCTGAAGGAATAAATTATGCAATTACAGCTTTATCTTATGTAAATGAAAAATATGCATTTATTGAAGATGGATCTGCTTTACCTGCAAGAACTATATCAGTTTTAAACCTTCCAAAACCAGCACCTTCTGCTCTTATGGCCGAAGAAAAATTAGTTGTAATTAATAATAGAGCAGTATCTAAGTTAATTATTAGTTGGCAGCCTGTTGTAGGTGTTACTCAATATCAGGTTAATTATAGATTTAATAATGGTAACTATGTTTCTACCACTGTATCCAGTCCAGATTTTGAAGTATTTAACACATCCCTTGGAACGTATGAAATACAAGTATTTAGTTACAATACGGCTTTACAACCTAGTACCACATCTTCAAATTTAACATTTAATACTGTTGGAAAAACTGCTGTTCCAGATGACGTATCTGGATTAACAATAGAACCTTTTTCAGATAAACTGGTACGACTTAGATGGAATGTATCTGCGGATCTTGACGTTACGCATGGTGGATTTGTATATGTTAGACACTCTACAAAATTAGATGGTTCAGGTACTTTTGCAAATGCAGTAGATTTAATTGATAAACTTTCTGGAAACTCTACACAGGCAGTTGTTCCATTATTAGAAGGGGAATATATCTTAAAATTTCAAGATGATGGAGGTAGATTTAGTACAGGAGAAGCAAGTGTTGTTATAGATTTACCTGATAATGTATCGGCTTTAGTTACGCAAACCAGAAGAGAAGATTCTGATAGTCCTAAGTTTCAAGGAGCAAAAACTAATACTACTTTTGATGCTTCAGCCGATGCACTTACGTTAACCAATCCAGCTACTAACGCATCTGGTGAATATGCTTTTAATACTGTTTTAGATTTAGGTGGCGTATTTAGTCTTGATTTAAAACGTCATTTTCTTTCTGAAGGTTTTTATATTGGTACATTATTTGATTCTAGAACAGCCCTTATAGATACATGGACAGATTTTGACGGTGCAGAAGCTACTGCTGTAAATGCTAAATTACTTGTTGCTACTACTACAGATAACCCTTCATCAGGATCACCAACGTTTACTGCATTTCAAACTTTTGCAAATGGAACTTATAAGGGAAGAGGTTTTAAGTTTAAGACAGAATTAACAAGTGCAGATGTAGCACAAAATATACGTATAAGTCAGCTTGGTTATACTGCTACTTTATTAAGAAGAGTTGAGCAAAGCAATCTTTTAACAGCCAATGGATCTACAAATGTAACTTTTACCAATTCATTTTTTGTAGGAACTTCGTCATTACTAGGTGCAAATAGTAATCTACCTTCTATTGGTATTACTGCTCAAGATTTAGATGCTGGAGAATTTTTTCAAATATCCAATGTAAGTGGCACTGGCTTTACTATCGTTTTTAAAGATTCCTCAAGTAATCCTGTTAATGGTAAGCATTTTACTTATCAAGCTGTCGGATTCGGCAAAGGATAGTACAATGAAACAAACAACAGTTTATAGATGACTAGAGTTGTAAGCACAGGTAAAGAAACTGGTAATAATTTTGAGCCAGCTAACGGTACTGGTGCTCAAGTTCGTACTGCTTTAAAAGATATTTTTGGTGCGTTAAGAACATTAAATGCAGGTAGTGGTGATCCAAGTGGTACAGGAAATGTAGCTGCGTATCAACCTCATATAGATACTTCTACTAATTTATTAAAAATATCAAATGCCAATAACAATGGATTTGTTACTTTAGGAAATATAAGTCAAACGAACTTTGGTCATGCTGATTTAACAGGAGCTACATTTACTGGTAGTGTAATTCATAATTATACTGGTGCATTACGTTTACCTGTTGGTACGACAGCCCAAAGACCTGGAAGCCCTAATGCTGGTGATATAAGATTTAACTCAACTACAACTGAGGCAGAAATTTATAATGGTAGTATATTTACAGCAGTTGCAGGAGGAGCAGGGGCAACTGGTGGCGGTAATGATCAATGGGTATTTGAGAACGATCAAACAGTTACTCAAAGCTATGAGATTACTGCTGGCAAACACGCACATTCTGTATCACCAACAATTAACAATTCGGTGACAATTACTATTCCTTCTGGGTCAATCCTTGTTATTCTATAGTTATGGCATTAGCAATTAACGGCACAACTGGTATTTCTGGAGTTGACGGATCATCTTCCGCACCAGCAGTTCAAGGTTCTGACTCAAATACTGGCCTATCCTTCGCATCTGATACTGTTGTAATTAATACAGGAGGAAGTGAAAGGTGTCGAGTTGATAGTTCGGGGAGATTATTAATTGGTACTACTACCAATAGCGGTACAAGTGTATCTGGTGACGACATAATTATTGGTTCAATCGGAGATAGTACACCTAGAGGAATTACTTTTGCAACAACGGCTGATGGAACAATTAGATGGGCTGATGCTGGTGACAATGCAATGGGAAGAATCCAATATCTAAATACTAGTGACGTAATGACTTTTCATACGTCAAATGCAGAACGTTTTAGAATCGACAGTGCTGGTGACATAGGAATTGGAACTAATAATACAAATCACAAACTAACTGTTCAAAATTCCACTAATCAACAGGTAGGTCAATTTTTGGCAGGTTCAACCAGTTACAATACAACTGTTTTACAAGCAGCTTGTTCAAGAAATACTACAAATGGTTCATATGTTCACTTTAAATGCAGTATTAATGGTGTTGCTGATAAATTTAGAGTTCTGGACAACGGTAATTGTGCAAACACTAATAATAGTTTTAGTGCTTTGTCTGATGAAACATTAAAAGAAAATATAGTTGATGCTGGCTCTCAATGGAATGATATTAAAAATATAAGAGTAAGAAAGTTTAATTTTAAAGAAGGTGTTGACCCAGAAAAACCTACATTACTTGGAGTTATTGCACAAGAAGCAGAACTGGTCTGTCCTAACCTTGTAGAATCAACCGTTCAACTGCAAGAAGGTGTAGAGCAAGAATATAAGAGTTTTAAGTATTCAATTCTTTATATGAAAGCAATAAAGGCATTGCAAGAAGCACAAACTAGAATAGAAACATTAGAAACAAAAGTCGCTGCACTGGAGGCTGCATAAATGTCAAAAATTAAACTAAACGCAGCATCAGGTGGAGGTTCAGTTGCTTTTGAAGGGCCAGCATCTTTAGGCTCTGACAAAATTATTAAGTTTCCTACTGCTCCTAGTGTCATAATTCAACAAGTTACAGCATCAACTACAACAAGAACAGAAAGAGGTTCTAATACTGGAGTATTTACGAATACCGCTTTGGCTGCTTCAATTACTCCAACAAGTGCTAACAGCAAAGTATATATTCAAGTATATGGTCAGGTTAGATGTGACGATAGTACTACAGGTGGATCGTTAACGATAGCAAGAGGATCTACAAACTTAGGTCACAGCAGTAGAGGGTTTACTACTTTTTTAATTGGCCCTAGTGGTCTTTTTCTAAGTCCTGTTTCTATGGGATTTTTAGATTCTCCTAGCACAACATCTGCAACAACCTATACTGTTCAGATCGCAAGAATTAATGGCCCTAATAGTGTATTTTTTCCTCAAAGCACTGAAGACCCAGCAATTATAATTTTATCGGAGGTAGCAACATGAGTTTCGGTAAAGGCAGAATTATTTATCAGCTTTATAGTGATGCTGATGTAATTTATGAAGATGAAAGCGGTAATTTTACTGTAAAGGATAAAGATGGTGCTGATATTTCTATTGATATATCGGCTGTTGATACTGAATTTGCAAAACAAAATTATAAAAATACAAGAGAAACTGCTTATCCAACTATTCAAGAACAGTTAGACTTACAGTATTGGGATAGCGTTAATGGCACGACCACTTGGAAAGATGCTATTGCTAAGGTAAAAACTGACAACCCAAAGCCTAGTTAATTATGTCAACAATCAAAGTCAACAATATACAAGGCACAGGAAGTAGTACTAGTGCTATTGCTCTTGCTTCTAATGGAACGTGTACTGCCAATATTACTAACAACTTAAGCAATAAAAATTTAATAATTAACGGAGCAATGCAATGTTATCAACGTGGGCAACTTAATGGTGAAGGATTTTCAGTTGATCGGATGCGTACAGAAATAAATGGAACTGATGAATCACCAGTATCAAGTCAAGGTACTGTTGCAAGTGGAACAACACCATATTCTTTAGGTTTTAGAAATACATGGAAAATTCAAAATGGAAACCAAACAAGTGGTGCTGGTAGTAATGATAGAATAACATTTCAATATCGTTTTGAAGCACAAGATATAGCTAATTCTGGTTGGAATTATACATCAAGTTCAAGTTATGTAACTCTTCAATTTTGGGTTAAATCAAGTGTTGCACAAAACTTTTATGGACTTTTTCAGACCCATGATGGCACTCAACAAAACTATCCATTTGAAACTGGTTCTTTAACTGCTGATACTTGGACAAAAGTTACAAAAACAATTCCTGGTGATTCTAATTTAACTTTTAATAATGACAATGGTGAGGGTATAAAATTTGAAGTTAATATGCTAAGAGGAACAGACAATACTAATAATTCCGTTACTTTAAATCAATGGGCTGCTTATGCCAGTGGAACTAGAACGCCAGATCAAACAACAACATGGTACACAACAAATGATGCAACATTTGAAATGACAGGGATTCAATTAGAAGTAGGCAGCGTTGCAACAGATTTTGAGCATAAATCATTTGCACAAGAGCTTTTGCTTTGCCAAAGGTATTATCAACAAGTAGGTTCTACTGATTCAAATTTAGGTGGTGACTTCCCTATGTTTGTTGGCTATACATATCATTTTGGTCAACGTATAGCGTCAAGCCATACAACAAATGTAAAAATGAGAACAACACCAACAATGGCAGAAATTGGAAATGGTATGGCAATTTATGGACAAGGAAGCAACGAAACAGTAGCATCAATATTTACAATAAATACTGCTGCAGACACTAACCTTATTGTTTTTACTGTTGATGCTACTAATAGCCATGATTTTGGAAACATAGATAAGGCTATGGTCGTTAAAAATAAAACTGGTGGAGGGGTTTCTTTTTCAGCCGAAATTTAATTATGACTATTTCTTACAAATTCACTCCCTTGAACAGAGAAAACAAGCAAGATACTGTTATCAAAATTGACAGTACAAAAACTCAAAAAACTTTTATTCCATTTAAAGAAGACAACACCGACTACCAAGAATATCTTGCATGGGTTTCTGAGGGAAATACTACTGAGGCTGCTGATTAATGGCAATAACACCTGGAACATACAATATGACTGTTCAAAGAAGATCAGATCATGCTGTCCAACTTGTGTTTAAAGATTCAAATAATGCTGCAATTTCTTTAGTGGGTTATACTGTTGAAGCTCAAGTCTGGGAAGAAACACGAACCACAAAATATGCTGACTTTGCTATAACTTATACAAATAGAGCAACAGGAACAATAGATATTGGATTAACAGATACTCAAACCGCTACTTTTAGCCCAGATTTATTAAAATATGACGTATTACTTACAAATCCAAGTGGATTGAAAGAATATTATTTGGAAGGTAATATATTTGTATCAGAGGGTTACACAGCATGACTACTGTAAATGTAAGCACGACAAAAAATACTGTCACAGTAAATGAAGGAGATACTACAGTTGTTACAGTAACAACAGTCGGACCTCAAGGACCAGGTTTTGATTTAGTTCTAGATCATAGTGCAAAAGTTGATAATTCTATCATGTACTATCAGCAAAGTAGTGGTAAGGTTATATTAGATAATAACGTCACTACCCTTAAACTCGTAGACGGAGGAAATTTCTGAAATGGCTAACACAATCAGAGTCAAAAGATCAACTGGATCGTCAGCACCAACAAGTTTAGAAAATGCTGAGTTAGCTTTTGCTGAAGGTAGTAAAAAACTATTTATTGGTATTGGAACGGGTGGAGCAGATGGTTCAGCTACAAGTATTGAAGCTATAGGAGGTACTGGAAGTTTTGTTGATACATTTACAAGTAGGACAGCAAATCATGTATTAGCTGCACCAAATGGTAGTAATGGAGTTGGAGGTTTTAGAGCATTAGTAGCTGCTGACATTCCATCTATTGCACATACCAAGATAAGTGACTTTGATACAGGTGTAAGAGTTAATAGACTTGACCAAATGGCTGCACCAACTGGTTCAGTTTCATTAAATAGTCAGACAATAACAAACGTAGCCGATCCAGTAAATACACAAGATGCTGCTACTAAAGGTTTTGTAGAGGCTACTTCTCAAGGACTTGATGTTAAAGATAGTTGTGTTGCTGCAACAACAGCCAATATAACAATATCAACTGCTTTAAATAATGGCGATACATTAGACGGAATTACACTTGCTGATGGAAATAGAGTATTAGTTAAAGATCAGTCTACTGCGTCTCAAAACGGTATTTATGTTGTTGGATCGTCACCTGCTAGAGCAGCAGATTTAGCTGCTGGTGCTGATGCTGCTGGTTTCTTTACTTTTGTTGAGCAAGGAACTGTTAATGCTGATAATGGATTTTTTTGTACGTCTAACAAAGGATCTGCTGTTGTTGGTACAAATAACCTTACGATTGCTCAATTCTCTGGTGCTGGTCAGATCACAGCAGGAGATGGTTTAGATAAGTCAGGAAATACTTTATCTATTGATCTTAAGGCTAATGGTGGACTTGTTATCGAATCCACTGAAATTGCTGTAAAACTTGATGCTAGTTCTATAACGGGAACTTTAGCGGTTAGTGATGGAGGAACAGGAAGTACAAGTGCCTCTGCTGCAAGAACTGCATTAGGACTTGCCATTGGTTCTAATGTTCAAGCATTTGATGCACAATTAGCTGACATTGCTGGCCTTACACCTTCAAATAGTGTATTTATAGTTGGCGATGGTTCAAATTTCGTTGCTGAATCTGGAGCTACTGCAAGAGCTAGTCTTGGGGTAACAATAGGAACTAATGTACAGGCTTATGATGCTGATTTAGATAATTTATCTGGTTGTCAATCTGGAGCGTCTGCTGCTTTAGCTGCGTTAACTTCAACCGAAGTAGCAATCTTAGATGGAGCTACAGTAACAACTGCTGAATTAAACATCATTGATGGTGGAACATCTGCCACATCAACAACTTTAGCAGCAGCAGATAGATTAGTAACAAATGACGCTGGGACGATGAAACAGGTTGCCCTGTCTGACCTTGTTACATTCCTTGAAAACGAAAGTGTATCAAGTTTCAACATAGATGGTGGTAGCTATTAAATCTTTTGGAGGTAATAGCTCATGTCAAACCAAATAAGATTAAAAAGAGCATCAGGTAGCGATCCAGGTGCAAGTGACCTTGTTTTAGGCGAACCAGCCGTTAGAACCGATACAGGCGAAATATTTCTTAAAAAAGATGATGGTTCTATAGCAAAAGTAGCTGGTGGAATAGATGACGGAGACAAAGGAGATGTCACTGTCAGCAATAGTGGTGCGACTTTTACTATTGATAGTGGAGTTATCAATAATGCAAAGATAGCTTCAAATGCTTCTATGTCTTTATCAAAATTAGAAGTAATAACAAGTAATAGAATTGTTGGAAATGATAGTGGAAATGCAGTTCCAAAAGAACTTACAGCAGCAGAAGTTCGTACAATAATAAACGTAGAAAATGGTGCTACAGCAGATCAGACAGCTAGTGATATAAAAACTTTACTTAATAGTAGTGGACTTGTTAACGCACAAATAGATGGAAGTGCAGCAGTAGCTGGAACAAAGATTTCTCCTGACTTTGGATCGCAGAATATAGTTACAACTGGAACTTTAGCTTGTACAGATATAACATCTTCTGATGGTACTCCAAGTATTAAATTAAATGATTCTGCTAATAATCAATTTGCGTTTATAGATGGTAACTCAGGAAATTTAGTTCTCCATTCAGATAAAGGCGGTACAGGTAGTAGTAGTACCATGAAATTTGGCATAGATAATGTCATAAAAATGACTTTAGATGCTTCTGGTAACTTAACTTTAGATGGATCAGTTGATGGTAGAGATGTAGCTACTGACGGTACAAAACTTGATGGCATTGCTGCTGGTGCTACTAATGTCACTAATACTAATCAGCTTACAAACGGTGCTGGCTTTATAACTGCAACTTTAACCAACGAACAAGTACAGGATATTGTCGGAGGTATGGTTACTGGCAATACTGAATCTGGTATTGCTGTCACATATCAAGACGGAGATGGCACTTTAGATTTTGTTGTAGGAACACTTAATCAAAACACAACAGGCTCTTCAGCATCTTGCACAGGAAACGCAGCTACAGCCACACAGTTAGCAAATGCTAGAACTATTGCTGGTGTTTCATTTAATGGAACAGCAAACATATCTCTCAACAACAACGCAATTACTAACGGAGCAGGTTATATAACTTCAGCTGATGGTGGAAATGCAGCAACTTTAGACAGTTTAGATTCAACAGCTTTCTTAAGGTCAAACGCTTCTGATTCAGCAAGTGGAGCTTTAACTTTTACTGGTGGTCTTACAACAAATCTAACTTCTATTTCAAATGGAATACTCGAAGTGAAAGCCGTTATAGCTACTTCTCATACATTAACTGCTGATTACAACGCATTAGCAGTTAGTCCTACAATTAACAACGGAGTCACAGTCACAGTGCCATCTGGTGCGGTTTGGGCTATAGTTTAAGAAAAAACCATGAACAGTATTACTGAAAAGCAAATTCTTGAATGGAAAGAAGAACTAAAAGTTCACAAAGAAAGACTAGAACAAGCACAAGCTGTTGTTCAACAAGAAACAAAATTTGTTGTTATGGTTGAGGGCGGTATTCAGTTTGGGGAGATATTGTTGAAAAAGAACGAGTCAGCAAACCAGCCATCAGGTACAGTGGAGCTAACCCAAGAATCAGAAAAAGCACCATCAAAGAAATAGGTGCTAAAGCCTTTATTAATGCTTCTTTAATCATGTTTCAAAAAATAGCAAATGTTCTCAGCATTGTTTCTTTCCTTATGGTAACTTCTGTTATTGGTGGAGGATACTTTGGCTACAAATATGTAACATCAGAACAGTTTAAAGCCAAGATGATGAATGAAGTTCTTGGTAAT
>Ga0181413_1000174_pt1 | contig 18573 bp, 25 predicted proteins | sample 36SPOviralmetaG_FD_130111 | JGI IMG/M metagenome (GOLD analysis project Ga0181413, IMG submission 130111) | Marine viral communities from the oligotrophic San Pedro Time Series (SPOT) site, San Pedro Channel, CA, USA - 36 SPOT_SRF_2012-09-28 | ecosystem: Environmental > Aquatic > Marine > Strait... | reverse complement strand
TAATAGATACATCAATGAATGAATATAGCAGAAGTGTTACTAAGGTAATGGTAGATAAAATGCCTAAAGAAACTAAATATGTTTATATAGGTGCATTAGATGATAAAACTAGACCTGAATGCTTAGAATATATGTCAGCAGGTGAAATGACTAAAGATGAGATTATTGCACAAGGTTGGGAGGATTCTTTTATTAATGGTGGTGGCTATAATTGTAGGCATAAGTGGGAGATAGCAGTTCAAGATAAGTTTGGACATGATCCTAAAGGTGCACAAGAATTAAGAGATAAGAATTAATGGCTAAAGAAACAGGCAAAAGATTTAAAATACCTACTCCACTATTTGACACAAAGTCACTAAGTTTATTTGAAGCTATAATTGTAAATGAATACAGAAAGATAACGTTTGATAAATCTAATCCTAAAATGGCAGATGGTAGAAGTTTTCCTAAATACTCTAAAGGCTATGCTAAACAAAAGAAGTCAGGCAGCATAAGTGTTATGGGTGGAAAAACATCTGTGCAGGGTGGTTATGAAAATTCTACTGCACCTGTAGTTAGAGGTGATTTAATGTTAGATACTGATTCTAGCTTTAGTGTAAGAGATAATGCTATTTACATAGGCTGGGTATCTCATGCAAACAAACTTGAATGGTTAAGAAAAAATAAAAGAATTTTAACAAGCAGACAATACCCTATCAATCCTAATGTAATTAAGAAGGTTATGCCTTCATTTAACAAAGAACTCAAAAGAAGAATGCCTAAAGGAAAACACACTATTACTATAGGTAAGAAGAAATAAATGTTTGATAGTAAGTATTTTTGTTTAAATTATATCGAAGTTTTATAAACTAATTACTCACAAAAGAGGTTCAAATGTCAGAAAATAACACAACTCAAACTGAAGCAAATCAGGTAAATCAACCTAGCACAGAAGCTAGTCAAAACAATGTATCAGATGCAATCCCTAAGTCAAGATTTGATGAGGTTAATACTCAGAAGAATGATTATAAATCTCAAGTAACAGATCTTCAATCTCAATTAGATAAGTTTAGAGCAGACCAAGAATCAGCTAGGCAGAAGCAGTTAGAAAAGAATGGTGAATATAAAACACTTCTTGAAGAAGCTAATGCTAAACTAGAAAAGTCCTCAGTTGTTGTAAAGGAATACGAGGAGTACAAGTCTAATAAGAGAAATTCCTTAATGGAAACTTTAACAGAAGATACTGACAAATCTATTGCAGAAGGACTATCACTTGACAAACTAGAGTTGTATGTAAATAAAGTAACTAAAGTAAATTCTGTTCCTACAAATACAAACAGAGCTACTTCAAATGCACCTCAAGGTGACTTTGGTGGTTATGATAGCATACAAGAGTTCGCAATGCGAGACCCTAAAGGTGCTGAAAAGTATTTAGAGCAGAATGTTCAAGGTTACATTAAGTAATTTAATAACAGGCTTTAAATAGCAGCACATTCAAAATGAAGGCTATAAGCAGTTGAAAGAATGTGTAATATAAGGAAAACTGTAAAATGGCAAATACAGACGTAAGTGTTGCAGCAGGTGGTTTAGGAAAAACCATTGCAGCAGCAATAGTACAATTCAACAAAGCAGCAGTAACTCCTAGCACTGTCTCACTACAAGCAGCACAGGCAGGATCTAATGTTGTTCAATTCCCAGTATATGCAAAACTAGGTGTATCAGATGTAACTAATGAGGCTACAGGAGATGAGGATACAGAAGTAGCAGCAACTAGCATTACAACTGCTGCAACTAATGTGGAAGTATTAAGAAACCACATTAATGCAAGAGTTACTGACTTAGCAGCTCATGGTAATGCAGATGCTTTAATGGTAAATGCAGGACAGGTTTTAGGTAATGCAGTAGCAGCAGAAATGGACGCTAATATATGTGCATTATTTGATGGTTTTGCAACATCTAAGGGTACTGATGATGGTTTAAGGTTTTTAGATATAATGGATGCAGTAGCTTCTTTAGAAACTAATGATGCTCCAAGACCTTACTCAGCAGTTCTTCATCCACAACAAATGTATGGCTCTTTTGGTTTATCTAATGAGCTAGCTACAACAGCAACAGCTTCAAGTGTTGGAGCATTTGCACATGGTGGTGCTAGTTTTGTAGGTGACCAATTCTACAGAGCAGGTTTTGTGACTAGTTTAGCAGGTATTGATTTCTATACATCACCTCAAGTAATTGATGGTGCTACAGGTAGAAAGAAAGGTGCTATCTATTCAAAAACTGCAATAGGTGTAGGTTTCATTGATTTTGGTGGTGGAAACTTCATAGAGTTGAAAACTGAAAGAAATGAGCTAGGTGCATCTACTAATTTGGTAGCCAATGGATATTGGGCAGTATCTGAATTAGTTGATTTACATGGTGTAGAAATACATACTGAAATCTCATAATAGATAAAGGAAAAGGTGGTGTAAAAGCCACCTTTTTACTTACAATGTCAAGCAATAAAAAAGATATAGGAAACCTAAATAATAAGACCTTTGGTTGTCAGCTTGATCCTGACAAAAAACTAAAACTTGTTGAGAATAAAGATAAAGGACAACAAGCATACTATAAAGGCAAGAAAATGAAATATATGGATTATGTGCAAGAGGTTTCTGACAGAATTGAAAGAAATAAAAAAGGAAAAGGTGTAGATAACATAGGCATCTTTGGTGGTGTAAGTTTTGATGATAAAGGTAATGTTATTCAAGGAGAATAAATAATGTCAGATAAAAAGAAAGAAGTAAAAAAAGAAGTAAAGAAAGAAGTAAAAGCAATAAGCTACAAAATTACAAAGCCTAATGGTAATGTAATCAAAAGAGATAGCTTAATAGATGCAGAGATAAAAATGTATGAATCTAAAGGTTGCAAAGTGGAGGGTGTATAATTATGCTTATATTCTCACCAATAACTACAGAAGCTGCTTTGGGAACAGATGATGCAGGTTCTTCAAATGTAGGCTCTAGTGAATTTGTCAGGCTATACAATTCTGCAGCTGCAGGAACAGAGCATTTAGTAACATTAAACACATCTGATGGAACAGATATTGGTACTTTTAGTTTAGAAGGATTAGATACTGTTATAATAAGAAAAGCAGCAACAGACAAAATATTTGCAGCCAATGCAGCAGTTCTTGCTTGTGGTGTTACTATTATATCAGATGCACAGCCTAAAAAATATTCTAAATCTGCAGGATAATGTCACTAATAGAAAACATTAAACTATCAGAAGGGTTCAGATCTAAAGTCTATAAGTGTACAGAAGGTTATGACACTATAGGCTATGGTTTTGCCATTAAAGATTTAGTGCTAGGTGAAGATATTTGTGATATGATTCTAGAAAGAAAACTAGCAGAACTTAAATTAAGAGTACATCACCAATTCCCATTCCTAGAAGATTGCCCTGAAGAAGTGCAAGATGTTATTATAGAAATGTGTTATCAGATTGGTGTAAAGGGTGTATCTAAATTCTCTAAAACTATAGACCACATCATGAGGAAGGACTATAGATCTGCTAGTGCTGAAATGCTTGATAGCAAATGGGCTAGGCAGACACCAAATAGAGCAAAGAAACTATCAGACCAAATGAAATATGCAAGATAGGCTTGGTTGCCCTAACTGTTATAGTATACAATTAACAAAGAGTGGCATAGAGCATGGTAAACAAAGATACAAGTGCAAGAGATGTAGATGCAGGACAGTATTTCCTATAACAGATTTAGATTTAGTAAGAGAAAATGTAAGATATAGGAAAGAAAAACAGAAAGCCCAAGATGTTACCAGAATAGAAAGAAAGGGCTTTAGAGAACATGCAAGAATTGAAAATGCTGTAGAAGAATACAGCAAAGAATTAAAAAAGCTTTTTGAAAATTATAAACTACACAAGATAACTAGAAAGTATAAAAGTAGTAATAAAGCAGCAGGAGTAATACAGTTTAGTGATGTCCATTTTAATGAATTAGTGGATTTGCAAAATAACAAGTATGATTTTAAGGTTGCATCACAAAGATGTCAATATTTTGTAGCAAAAGCTAAACAATACTTTAAGAATGCTAATATAACCAACGTAGTAGTGGCCTTAACAGGAGATTTGCTTAATTCTGATAGAAGGTTAGATGAACTGCTAAACCAAGCTACAAACAGGGCTAAGGCTACTTTCTTATCTGTAGATATTATGCAACAAGTAATACTTGACTTGAATAAAGATTTTAATGTATCTGTTGCAAGTGTAGTTGGGAATGAAGGTAGGGCCAACAAAGAACTAGGTTGGAGTAATGTAGTAGCTACTGACAACTATGATTACACTATTTATAATTGCCTAAGATACTTATTTAAAGATTCTAAAGTACATTTTATAGATGGTGATCCTAGTGAGATGGTAGTAAATGTAGCAGGTCAGAACTTATTGTTACTACATGGACATGGTGGATTGAGAGGTGGAATAGAAAAAGCAATTAATCAAATCATGGGCAGATACTCAGCTAAAGGCATAAATATAGATTATGCAATATTTGGACACGTTCATTCAGCAAGAGTAGGAGATAATTATTCTAGAAGCTCCAGTATGGTAGGTGCAAATGATTACTCTGAAAAGGCTTTAAATTTAACAGGTAGGGCATCTCAGAATTGTTACATCTTTTATAACAATGGAAACAGAGATGGAATAAAAGTAGACCTACAAAATGTAAGTAATAAAGGATATGAAATTGATAAAAATTTGGAAGCATACAATGCAAAGTCAGCTGAAAAAACAAACAAACAAGAAACAATCTTCAAAGTTGTTGTTTAAATCTAACATACTAACCTTCTCTTATTTAGTGTGCTGTGTGCTTCCAATAAATTTAGGAGAATTATGTCAAGAATTTTAATGGCAAGTTTAAGTGGAATAACAGTTACATGGATAGAATGGTTGCCAGTAGCTGTAAGAGTATTGGTAGGGCTAGCAACCTTTGTCTACATATGTTTAAAAATTTATAAACTATACAATAAATGAATGAAGAAGAATTACAAAAACAAGCAGAGGGCTTTCTAGGTAATTGGTTATGGTTGTTTCTTTCAGGTATAGCATTCCTTCTGTTCAAATCAACAATAGAAAGTGTTGTAGAGGGGATAAAAGTATTTCTAGGAAAGGACATTAATACAGATGATGTGGTTATTTTAGATGATAGACCTGCAAGAGTTATTAGAGTTGGATTATGGAAAACAACCTTTTTTGCCTATGATATTGGTACAGCCAATGGCAAACCTTTTGTTAAAGGTGGCACAAAAATACAGATCCAAAATGATAAGCTCAAAGACCACATTATAGAAAGACCATTGCAGATGCTAGATTTAAGTAAATGGGAAGGCAATGATTAGAAGCAGGTTACAAGACAAGAAAGCAATAGCCATAGTTAAAGGTGAACTTGATGTAAGGTTAAATGCTTTTGGTTTAAAGATAAGAAGGCTTGAAACTGAGCTGAGAAGTCTCAGGGCTAAAGTCAAAAGATTAGAAAATAAAGGAGAATGATATGGACTTTTTAGGATTAGGATTAGGATTAAGTGGTAGTGGAATAGCATTATTTATATTAAAGAAAATACCAAATGAAAAGATATGTGCTTTTATGGAAGGCTCATTTGAAAAGCTAGGCATATTGATGACAGCAGGACTTACTAAGTTTTGGGCTACTAAAGCACTATGGAACAAAACAATAGAGCCCTATTTTATAGACCTTATTGATAATGTGGTAGGTGGTGCATTAAGAGGTTTGATTAAAGGTTTAAGGTCAGATAACAAATAATGTTACAAAAATTAGTTATCAATAAAATTATCAACCTTTTAGCTAAAAACTTTAAGTTATTTAAAATATTAGAGTATGTTGAAAAACCTAATGAATTAGACCATAAAGTAATAGAGCTAGAAAACAAGATATTAAAGCTAGAGAAGTTGCAGAGCAAAGTAAAGAAGATAGAGAAAAGGCTAGTCATATTTAAAAAATGAAACCAATAGAGATACAAAATCTAGATCAACATTTAAAGCCACTACAAGTAGATGGTGTTTCTACAGGTCTAGAGTTATCTACTGAAGGCTTTAGAATATCATCAGGTGAGCTTGAGATTAAAAATCTAACATCTGAAACAGCAAAAGTAGATGGTGATTTAACAGTAGATGGAAACATTCAAATGGTAGGTGAAAGTGGAACAAAGATTAATATGTACAGAGGTGTGTCTATAGAGGCTACTTCTAATGATGATTTTCTACAAATAGATGCTAAAAGAATACTGCTTAATGCAAACACTAATTATACTGATTCAGGAGCAGGCTTATTTCTTCAAGCAGATGATGGGTTTGATGCACAGATATCTTTTATGGAAGCAGGAACTACAAGTTGGAGCATTGGTAATGATGGTGGAGAAGGTACTAGCACTCTTTCTTTTGTTACAGGTGCTGTTTTAGGAACTAATGAAGCAATGTCTTTAGACACTAATGGTGATTTAACAGTATTAGGAGATGTAGTAGCAGGAGATGATATAGCAGTAGCAGCTACAGGTAAATTAAGTTTAGATGGTATTGGTGGACATACTTACATAGTTGAAAGTTCAGATGATACTGTAAGGCTTTCTGTTGGTGGTGATGTAATTCTAAATATCGCTGAACAGGGTGATGATGGCAATCAAGTGCTTTTTAGTGAAGCAAGTGCAGGATTTACTCAACTTGAGCCAACTTATGGTTCATTTCTTACTCTTGTAGATTTCAGAAAATCTAACAAGCAGAATTTAACATTTGGAGCAGGAAACATAACAACTGCAAGTCTATATTTTCCTAATATGTCTGGCAATTTTACTTTAGTGTTAAAGCAAGATGGAACAGGAAGCAGAACTGTAACAAACTGGAATGTCTACGAGTTTGACGAAAGCTCTGCTGATGGCTCTGCTACTGTAGTTTGGGCAGGTGGCTCTGCTCCAACACTAACAACAGATGCTAATCATGTTGATATATTAAGTTTTTATTATGACGCAGATAATGAAATAGCTTATGGTGTGGCAACATTGGATTTTCAATTTTAATGCCTTCTATTTATGCACATACTAATGATGGATACGTAGGAAGGCATAATCAATCAAGTTGGTCTAATGCTAGAGCAAATTCTACTGGAACAATATCAAGTAGCACAACATCTGGTCATAGTGCAGGTATGCAATCATCTCTAGTATCAGTAAAGGGTGGTGGTACTGCTTATACTATTTTTAGAACTTTTTTATATTTTGATACATCTGGCATATCTTCTAATGTAGATAGTGCAACATTAACAATTCATGGTTTTTTTCGCAATACTGGTGATATTATAGTTTTAAAGTCAACATCAAATATAGGAACTCTAGGAACAGCAGATTTTGAAGAAATTGCAGGTTGGGATAGTTCAGGTACAGATGGTAGTGGTGGAGGAGACATGGAAAGTAGTGTAACTAAATACTCAAGTGAAATAACAAGTTGGAGCACTTCAGGATATAATGACATTACTTTGAATGCACAGGCTTTAGCTGATATGAGAGATGATAGTTATTTGTATGTAGCATTGGTAAATTTTGACCATGACTTGAAAGATGTAGAACCAACAGGACTTAACCAAAATGGGCTTTATTACTTGAATCAATCAGGCACAGATAAAGACCCTTATGTTGATTATACTTTAGCAGCAGTTACAGCAACAGATAATGCAGTATTTTTTGGGACAAATTTTTAAGGAGTATTATGGCATTAACAAACAAAACAATAGCAAGTACATATGGAGATATACTACAAGCAGATAATAGTGGTAGTGGTAGAACTGCTAATGGCACAACTATTAAAGATGGATTAGGACAATCTACAGCTTTAACACTAGGACAAAACAAACTTCATATTAAGCCTTCTTCTGACCAAACAGATGCTATGGTAGTTGAAACATCAGGTGGTACAGATTTATTGGTAGTAGATACAACAAATAGTGCAGTAAAGGTAGGAACTACTCAAAACTATGCCAATACTCAAATACAAAGATTTATGGTAACAGATATAGGGACTACAGATGGACAACATATGTCTATGTTTGTTGATAGTGGTTGGGCAGGCTTGACACCATTAAATTTTGGAACAGGCACAGACCCTGCAACTACATTTACACTATCATCTTCAGAGGCTAATGCAAATGCTTTAGTTGGCTCTATCTGGTACATTCCATCTGCAATAACTATAGATGAGGTTAGAGTTTTAGGTGGTGGAGAAGCAGCAGATACAGTTAATTTCCATCTGTTCTCATATACAATAGCTACAGGCACAGGAAGTGGTGCAGGAGATTTGTCTAGTGGCACATTGTTAGCACACAATGGTTCTACACTAACAACAGGAAACGATAGAGTAACATCAACAACATTAACAGTAGATTCTGCAAATGTAGCAGCAGATAAAGTGGTTCTAGCCTTTATAGAAAATGTAGGTGCAACAACAGATTTAACAGCTCAATTAATAGTAAAATATCATTATCAGTAAGGAGATAAAATGGCTCAATATACAAAAGAGATAAAATTAAGTACAGGAAAGGGATTAGATTACACTAAAACCATAACAGGTAATTACAATGTAGTATTTGATAAAGTAATTAAAGTAGATAATTCTAATGCAGGAATAGATTTAGTTAATTATGGAACAAGTGTAGCTAATGATACAATGACAGCTCCTAAAGCAATACTAGTAGAGAATACTGGCAATGTAGGGTGTGAATTATTAATATCTACAGCAGAATGGACTACTGACGATGCTACTGATTCAGCAGATACTGTAAGTGATGCTACACACTATCTTTCAATGCTTCTTCCTGCTAGCGAGTGTGTTTATCTTCCTAACAACAGATTAATTGGAACTTCTGCTGCTTTTGGTGGTGGTATGGGCGTTGAGGTGAGCAATGCTGTTCCTGATTCTAATGAGTATGTTGATAGTGGTGCAGATTTAGACCATGCAACAGCTAACACAATGGGGTCAGATGCTGCACACACTACTCTCAACCTAGAAGATGGGCATAGCAAATATTTTAAAGTAGGTGATTTAATTAGAATAGAAAATGAGATATGTGAGGTAACTGCTGTAGGAACAGGTGCAGATTTAGCTAATAGCACTTGCACAATAATTAGAGGACTATATGGATCAACAGCAGCAACTCATGCAGATGATGTTGCAATTAGGCTTCCTTTCTTTAATATGCACCATGACTTTGATGACACATCTTACAATGGTGGTGGTAATGGTAGTGCTACTGTAGTTAAAACTAATGGCTCAGGATTATTTAGAGCAATGAACTTCATGGGGTACGCTAGAACAGCAGATACTGTATGTGATGGATTGGTTGCAGGCTCTATAGCTATTAAGTTTTACGAGCATGGGTATCAAGAGTTTGGACTATCAGGGATTACTCCTAGCACAAAGTCAGGTCTTGCTACATCTACTACATACACTTTTGCTCTTACAATATCAGGTGGCTCATCAGATGATGTAGCTTTTACAACTGATTCAAGTGATGTTACTTTTGGTAATGTGATTGGAAAGATTCAATCTGCAATTAATGATAAGTTTACAGCAGGTACTAACTTAAAGAATAAAAAAGCAACCATAGGTATTGTTAATGGTGATATAAGAATTACTGATAGCTCTAGGCTTTCTACAGGTGCAGTATTAATGGCAGCACCAAGTTCAGGCACAACACCATTTGCAGTAGGAATTGTTCCTGCTGTAGGTGTACTTGAAGCTCCTGTTGCAGCAAAACTTCCTGATGATACTGTAAGAGATTCAGTTACTTATGCAGAGATAAAGAACACATCTGCCTTTTTACTTGATGATGGTAAAGGAAATTTAAGAGGTGCAGGTGGTAGTGGTACTATTAATTATGAAACAGGTGAGATAAATATGAATGCTTATCCTAATGCAGAGTTTGTAGTAAGTGCTAATACTAAAGCAGCACACTCAGGTGGTATGGAAGATGCAGCTACTACAATTAATGGTGCAGTTACTTTAGAGGCAAGATCATGCAACTCTAAAGCAGATACAGAAATAAGAGTTATAAGTTTAGGATAATAGTAGAGTGGAGCAGATTTTTGATATAATAATTGGGGTTGTTGTTCAAGTTTTTGCTCCACTCTACACTTACTATATAAATTTAAAAAAGAGGTGAATAGATGGCAGTTACTAGCTTTAAATATGCAAGTATATCAGATTTAACTAATTACTTTAATCAAGTAAATGATTTTGATAGCAAATTTCAGATATTTAATTGGAAGGCTCATGCAAGTATAGCAAATACGTGGCAAGCATGTGATACTGGCTATGTGGCAAATTTATGGAGAGATAGCATGGATTTAGGTGGCTCTCAAGCTGATGCAGCAGCAGTTAATTCTAATAATGAATGGCTTTATGTTGAAAGTGATAATTGTTTACTTTATTACGACAGCACACTTACAGCCACTACTATAAATAATTTTATATTTGAAGGTGGTGTTGATTTTACAAATTTTTTAAATCAGCAATTAGTGAATGCTAGTATGGAGCTTAACAACTTACTTGATGCTAGGTATCCAACACCATTACCTAAGAACACACAAATCTCAGAAAGTGCAGCAAGTGGATTAACATCAGAATATGATGCTCTAGTTATTAAAGCTACTTGTTATATATGTGCTAGCAATTTAATCAGATCTAAAGACCCAATGAGTGAAGAAGCTGATTATTTTTATAATTTAGTCACTAATGCAGAAGGCACAGGTATTACAGATAGATTAAACAAAGGTGAGTTTAAGTTATCATTTGAAGTAGATGATAAAGATTCTCAGGGCTCTATTAGAAAGATTACACAAACAGGCACTATGCAACTAGTAGAAACAGCAGGTGAGTATTATGGTGAACCTTATGATGTGATTAGAATTACTTGCACAACATTAGGTGCTTATGGTGTAGCTAAATGTAAAGTAGAATACTTTGGAAATGATAAGCTGTTTGGACAAGAATCTACAAATAATATTGTGACTGGTGGTTTAGATGACTGGTCAGGTTTAGGTGGTTTAAGAGTAAGATTTCAAGGTGCAGCTATGGCAGAAGATGACCAATGGGAAATACCAGTAGTATCTGAAACAAGAAAAATATCAAATGCCTCTACAGGAACAATAAGTTTAAGTAGAAAAGGAAAAATATTATAGATGGCAGTTACTTACACAAATAATTTTAATAATATTATGGATAAACTGATGGAAACTGTAAAGACAGAGATGCCTATACCAGTACAAAAAACAACCACAGCACAGCCATTATTAAAAGCAAATGAGTCTATTAGGCTAATACCTAATGGTTCAACTTTAATAGAATATGCTTCACATATGGAGCAAAGAGAATACAGCATAACAATACAATATGTATTTACTGATAGGAGAGAAAATCACAACTTTCTGGATCATGTAATGAATAACTGCTCTAGATTAGAAGCACTTATACATGATAATTTAACATTAACACTAGCAGATTCAACTACAGCATTTGACTTAAGAATGAATGATATGGAATTAGATGCAGAGATTGATGAAGAAGGTTTTTTTGTAGCAGAGTATGATTTTACTTGTCAGCATATTGGTAATGTAGCATAGGAGAAATATGAAAGTAAAAGCAAAAGAAAAATTTAATAATCTAGAACCTCAAGCTATTCCTTGTGATGTTTCAGAAAGAAAAGCATTAAAAAATGGTCAGGTTGTAGATATTGATGAAAGTGTAGCTAGTAAACTATTAGCTATGAAAATTGTAGAAAAAGTAAGTAATAAAAAATCTAAAAAAAGTAAGGAGAATAAATAATGGCAGATGCTAGAGTTCTTCCTATAAGTAATGTAAAAGCAGGTATAAAAGCTGAAACTGATGGTAATTTTGGTGTAGGCTTAGATAGCTCAGGTGCTGATGGTACTGCCTATAGACAGTTACCAATAGTACAAGTACAAAAACCTACATTTAACATTACTAGGGAATCAAGATTATTATCAGGAAAAGGCAGTATTAAAAATGCTACTGATACAATTATAAGTCAGAAAGGTGGTACTGTTACAATGCCATTTGAGATGATAGCTACACCTGAATTATTATCACAGCATCTAGCTTTAGTAGGGCAAGAGCATAGTGAATCAGGTAGTGGTGGTAGTGAAGTTCATACAACTGAATTTGATGGTAGTAGTAATGCTACATCAGTTGGTGGTGCAACAAGTGGGAATGTGCCACATAGTGTGAATTTAGCTTACTATCCTGCTGCTAGTGAAGGAATTAAGGTTTGTGGTGCAGTATGTTCAGATCTAAGTATATCTGCTGATTATGGTACAAATGGTGGATTTTTGAGCATGAGTGGTAATTACTTCTCAGGATTCTCAAAACCTGAAACAACAAGCACAGCTTTAGAAACTGATTTTACTATAGCTAACTGGACAGCACCAAGCACTTCATATTACCATATTGGTGGGCTTACTACTAAAACACTTGATGTTGAAGGTAATGCTACACAAAATCTAGTTCTTAAATCATTTAACTTTAATATAGCAAATGGTGTAAATAGATTAGGTTTTAATGGTAATGGTAATGCAGAAGCCTATGCTTTGCCTGAGTATGCAATTACTGGAAGCATATCACTTAAATATGATGATGAGTTTGATTATGGTGCTGGTAACAATGTGATTCAAGATTTCCTAGATGGAAATACTTTATCACTTGCTTTAAAGTGGGGTGATGGAACTGTAAGTGCAGCAGGTGAAATGAACATATTAGCTGAAATACAATACACAGGTGATCCTGCTCAAGACATAAGTGAAAATGGAATATTCCACAACTTATCTTTTGAGTGTGTGCAGAATGGCTCAACTGAAGCATTCTTACTACAACAGTTTGTAGGTGAATCTCAATCAGCTTGGTAAACATAATCTACTTTAGTATATTAACCATACTAAATGGAGATTAATTATGTCAAATAATGCAAAAGTAAAAGGTGAAAATGTTAAGGAATTAACATTTGAAGTTAAAGATTTAAACCTTGATGATAGTATTGAATTTAATAATATCATAACAAAAAGTGGTGGTTTAAGCAGTATAGGTTTTGGAGATTGGGTTAATATGGTTAGAATATCAACTACATTAACTGATGATGACATTAATGCTTTTACTGATACAGAAATAATAGCTATTGCTAGTAAGTGTTATGAGGTTGTGAATAAAAAAAAATTGACGAAATAACATTGATTCTTAATGTTTGGTTTGCAGTAAAAAAACCATCTTCACAACATATAAAAGAATACCCTTATCAAGGTTTAAATCCTGTAAATCAAGAACAATTAGTAATTGAAAATAAAGAGCAGGTATATGATATATTGATGCAATGTTATAATGAAGCAACAGAAAAAGGTTTTGATGTAGGAGAGGCTCTATATGAGCAACATTTTTTCTTTGCAGATACTAGCAAAATATATGATATTGATGCTCAAAATCTAATTAAAAAATACATATTTTGTGAAAACTTCAAATGCCCACCTTATCCAAGTTTGCAAGAAACACCTGCACAACTTATAGATGATTTTTTATTAATTAAAAGAGAAATACAAAAAGCTAGCAAGGAAGATAAATAATATGGCAGGACAAACATTTACACAGAAAATAAGAATACATCTAGATGGAGCTAATAAGGCTTCTAAGGGTGCTAATAAAGTAAGTTCTAGCATGGGTAGACTTGCTAAGTCAGCAGCAGGTGCAGCAGCAGCATTTTTTGGTGCAAGAATGATTATAGATGGACTTAAACAATCTATAGAGCTATCAGCAAAAGCAGAAGCATTATCTACTCCATTTGATAATTTAAATAAAGCTATGGGTGGATCAAGTGGTGCATTAAGTAAATATAGAAAAGCATTAGATGGAACAGTTAATGATGTGGATTTGATGAGAATGGCAAACCAAGCTATGACACTTGTAGTTGCTAGCTCAGAAGAAGAAATGGCTCAGCTCTTTGATACTGCACAAAGACTAGGTAAATCTCTAGGTGTAGATACTAAAGATGCTGTTGATTCTCTTGTTACTGGTATGGGTAGGCAGTCTATAATGATGCTTGACAATTTAGGTATTATAGTTTCAACTGAAAAAGCTAATGAAGATTATGCTGCATCAATAGGTAAAACAGTATCACAATTAACAGATCAAGAAAGAAAAATTGCTTTTAATAATGCTGCTTTAGATTCAGCTACAGAAAAAGTTGCAGCACTAGGTGATGAGCAATTAACAACATCAGATGCTATAGCACAAATGTCTGTAGCTTCAGATGGCATGTTTCAATCTATTGGTGAGGCTTTATCACCTGCTATTAATACATTTTCAGGTTATGTAAAAAGTGCAGCAGGTGCAGTTGGCAACTTCTTTAAGAGAATGACAGAAACTGATTTAGAAACAAGAATTAGACAAATACAAAATATGGGTGGTGAAGTTTTAGGCTTAGAAAAAATATTAGCAGAACAAAATATAAGACAGCTAGAGAGAGATAGGGAAGGCACAAGAAGTGCTGAACAATTACAAGCAACTATTCAAGTTTATGAAGATAAAAGAGCTATAAGAATGGCAAGGCTAATAGAAGTTGAAGAAGATTTGCATAAAAACAGAAAATCAATGTCAGATGAAGATATAGAAGCATTACAATATGAGGCTCAAAACATAGAAGATGCTATCAATGAAAGACAAAAAAGAGTAGATGGATTGATAGATGAATTAACTATAGTCACACAATTAGCTGAAGAAAAAAAGAATTTAGAAGATATTAATGCAAGAATAGTACAACAAGAACAGGAAGATATTGAAGTTGTTAAGGTTCAAAATCAGCAATTTAGAAAAAGCAATGATTTAAAGATTGAATCTGTAGAAAATGCAGAGTTAGAAATAACAACACTAGGCAAGTTAAGTGGAACATACAATAAAGTTAGTGCTGCTTTTGGAGATTTAACACAAGCACAAGTTGCAAGTGCTATGTCCACAGGAGCAGCTTTTAAATCAGCAGGAGATGCAGCAGGTGCAGCAGCAGGTCAGTTTATTGTAGCTAAAGCACAAGAAGCAGTTGCATCTTTTATTGCAGATAGTTTTAAAAAGTTTGGTATTTTGGGTGCAATAGGTGGTGCAGCAGCAGGTGGTGTGGTTGGAAGTTTAATGCAGGGTGCTGTCAAAGAAATGGGGCTAGTAAAAGCAGCAGAAGGTTTTGATGGAGTAGTTACAGAACCTACTTTATTTTTAGCAGGTGAAGCAGGTACAGAGTATGTTGATATTGAGCCTACTACTAATGAAGGTGCAGGCAGAGGTGGTGGAACTGTAATCTTTCAGGGCAATGTTATGTCAGATGATTTTATTATAGAAGAAGCAATACCTAAGATTAGAAAAGCTCTACAAAGAGGAGAATCTTTAGGAATTAGCTAATGATAGAGTTACCTCAAAAATTTAAAACAGACACAGAAGGAAAAGAAACATTTCTTATACCTTTAATAGTTATAGATAATCAAATGTATTTATCTACTAATAAAATAAATCTAGAAAACAGTTATGAGCCTTTGTTGAAAAGTGTTGGAAACATAAGGCAATCTATAGATATAAACAAAAAAATATTTAAAACATCTTCAGTAACCATGCAATTCTATAATTATGAATACAATAATGAAGTATTATCTGTAAGGTTATTCAATCCATCAGTTCTTAATAAGAAGCTAGATATATATTATAAGTCACAATCAGCAGAATCTTTAGATGATTGCTTAAAGGTTTACTCAGGATATGTAAAAGATGTGCAAGAAAATCTTGATTTCTTAACAATTACTGTTGAAGATAGAACTGAGGTATCTTTAAAAAATGAACTTCCTATAAGAAAAACAAGTTTAAGTGAAGATCTGCCTGAAGATAAAAGAGATGTGCCTATACCTATAGTATATGGAGTTGTTGATAGATGTCCATTAATATATAAAGATGCTACTATAATAGGCTCAGATGCTAATTTTGGCTTAAATAAACACTATAGCACAATAGCAGATGATTTTTTTATTAGGCAATGCACAAGCCCTAAAATATTTGTAAATGATAGCTATCCTAATATTTCAAAAGAACTAAGTTTATTTGAAGCATCTAAAGCAAATACCATATATCAAGGTTTGACACAAAATCAATATGATGATGAAACAGATGATAATTCTATAGTATTTGAAGCACAGGTGGATATAGAGCAGTTAGATGATGAATCAAGTGGTTTTAATGATGGATCACCTATAGCTTATAATATGGTTGAAGTAAATTCAGAATCTAGGTTAGCTTTTGAATCAGGCAAATATACTTTAGAATGGGATTTTAATGATAGCTATGATAAACCTGATGGAGATGTTGATGGTTCTAAGAAATCTGTACCTATACTGCCTTATGAAGAACCTGAAGGCACTACAGAATCAAATAGGGCTTATGACACATATTTGCAGCCATCAAATTATGCTCTTTATCCTGAAATTATACAAAACTCATCAAACAATATATGGTCTTGGGGTTATAATGCTGAATATTTTGAGTTTGATACAGGACTTGTATTTGATAAACTGAGAGGATTTAGTTTAATTTTATTTAATATATTAGAGAACTTTCCATCTCAAAGTGATATTGTTACAAGTTTAGAACATGCAGATGCTGATAGTGATGATATAGAAGTGCAATCAAGAGTAGCAGTAGATTATGCTGTGCAAGCAGAAATAACTTTAGGTGCAAATGAAGAAAATTTATTAGATTCAAGCCTTTTTAGCTCTAATTATAGATTTAGACCACAGCTTAATTTATTTTATGGAAAAACCAATCTTAAAGAAATACAGTTTGGAGTTATAAATTCAGGTGATACTTATAACACTACAGATACTGATGGTGATGGTTTTGAAGATATTGTAGATCATCACAAAGGTGATTTGAGTGGATCAGTAGGAAATTATGATTGGCATTATGTAGATAATCCTTCTGAAAAATCTTTAGAAATGTCAAACAGATTTTTTGATTCTAATGGAACAGGCTATACTATATTAAGCAGATCAGGCAAACCAATGTCTTGGCTTAAAATAAAACATTTAAAAATTTATAAACAAGCTATAGTACAAGATTTCAATAAAAGAGATTTATATGCAGAAGTTGAAGGCAGAGTAGATGATACATTTGGAACATATACAGGAGAAACATTTATAGTTTTATCAGGACAATCTGATGCAGATTTTACACAGCCAAATGAAGATAGAGCAGTAAAAGCTATAACATCAAGAAAAAAATTAGCACCTAAAGCAAAAACTAAAAAAATACAACAAATAACTAAATCAGGAAAATATTAATGCTTATATGGGATAAAATAGATAATATTGCAAAAGGTGATAGAAGTGTTAAGGTAAACATTAGGCATTCTAATATGTTAAATTTATCTGATAGTGCTGATGGAAGTGAAAGCAGTTTGCTAGCTAAAGCAATTAATGGAGAAGATGGTTTAAAGTTAGTTTTAAGTCACATGGGTTGGACATTTGGTTTTGGTCAGCAAGATTACAACTGGCACATGATGTTTTTTGCTCTTGATAATCATAGAGGCACTAATGGATTAAATGGGTTTGATAGATTTTTCAATACAACAAGTAATGGAGATGGTGATGTAGGGTTAATAAAAGATTATGGTGAAGGAGATGCAGCACATAATAAGCCTATTAATTACATAGGGCATAGCTATAGTGGCAATGCAAGTGAATTAGGCTATAATAGTGATAGCATGATTAACAACAGGCTAATATTAGAACCTGAGTGGATAACACAAGATTTTCAAGCTGTAGTAGATGTTCCATTGCCACCACCATATTGGAATAATCAAAATGGTGTAACAATATTAAATTACAGATATATTAATGAAGGCTATGGCCCAAGCAATATTGCTCTTGGTGTTTTAGGTGAGTATGGGTTAGCAACTTATGGTGAAGATTTGCAATGGTTTTACCAAACCAGTGATGAAAATGATTTTAGAAATGTGTCTTATGAAAACTTGCCTAGCACAGAAATATTGTTTGGTATGAGATTAGCTGTGGTTGATGCTAGTGGCAATAGATTGTTTGACATTCATGCAGATACTGAATATACTAGCTTATTTGGTAGTGGTGGTTGGAATAGTGACGAATGTACTATCTATCAGCCATATAACATTATAGATAGCCCACCTGCTTATGAATTTGAAATTGGATTAGAATTAACAGATTCATTTAATAATATTACAGAAAACCAAACAGATACAACACAATTAAAAATAACATCTACTAAAGACTTTACAGGAACAGTTAATTTATATGCTCTGGATTCAGGTGATGATATTGCTGCTGTTAGTAGTGCAACAGGAATAATTTTAGATGAATTTGACCAAGCACAATATGGAACAGCAAACATTATACAAAGCATAGATATAACAGAAGGTGAAGAAGTAGTTGTTGATTTAGAATATACAGCATCAGAAATAATAGGACACCAAACAGATAG
>Ga0181413_1000173_pt1 | contig 18585 bp, 19 predicted proteins | sample 36SPOviralmetaG_FD_130111 | JGI IMG/M metagenome (GOLD analysis project Ga0181413, IMG submission 130111) | Marine viral communities from the oligotrophic San Pedro Time Series (SPOT) site, San Pedro Channel, CA, USA - 36 SPOT_SRF_2012-09-28 | ecosystem: Environmental > Aquatic > Marine > Strait... | reverse complement strand
GGTAGCCTCTAGGTCAGTCCTTTTGCAAGTAAGAGGGTCGGCTGGTATGGAACGTCTTGCAAAAGGGGAACCTTAGAGGTACATTCGACACGAAATAATATTTTAAGGCAAGAGACAGCAAATCAAGATGACAGAAAATACAGTAAATATTACGCAGAACTTTACAAATATCCTCGCGTAGCATATAACTTCAGTATGAATAAGAAGATAGCCTCAGCAGCAGATATACACCCTAAAGCAAAGATATTAGTAGATACACTAGTATCAACAGGATGTACTATAAAGGAAGCATCATTAATAGCAGGTTATAAGGGAAACTCTGCTAGGGTAAATGGGTCCAAGATGCTACATAAACCAGAGGTACAGAAGTACATGATGCAAGTAATCAATCAAACACTAGGTATATCTTCTGCTAAGGCTGTTAATAAGTTAATGTCCCTGTCTGCAGGGGCTAAGTCAGAGTATGTACAGCTTGAAGCTAGTAAAGACATACTAGATAGGGCAGGATTCAAAGCTCCAGACAAACACCAACACCTAGTAGCAGGGGACTTTAAGGTTACAATAGACTTGGGGTAGGAATATTACAGGGACATTATCCATAGACATGGGGGTTAGAAAACTAGGCAGTCACCATATGTATAGGGGTTCCCCTCGCATTATTTTCCCTCAAAGTATTTTCATTCCCCAATAAGGTATGGTATAAAAAGACATGGAAAGTTTACTTAAAAGAGGTAAAAAGTTTTATAAAGACAACAAGCAAACCATAGACACGTTTGGTGAGGTTGCAAGTTTTGTGATACCGGGTGGTTTATTAGCACAAGGTGTAAAAGCTGGTATCAAGTATTCATTGGCGGCGAATAGAGCAACCAATACATTTAAGGCAACTAACAAGATGCCAAAATTTAATCCACCAAAAGCTCCTAAAGGAACATCAGGCAATTGGTTTTCACAAAATAGATTCAAAGAAGAACTAAATTTTATGAAAGATAGGGCTAGATACAAAGGCAACTATGAAAGATATAAGATGGAACAGAGCAACATGGCTAATAAATTTTTAAAAGATCAACTTAAAACTACTGTACCCGGCACCTTATTGGCTATTGGAAACTTCAAACGTGTGACCGATAGAGATAAGAAAAACAACCCAGATAAATATAGGACAAGATAATGGCATTTCCAGCACTAATACCACTAGTAACAGGAGGACTATCACTTATAAGCAGAAAGTATGCTGTAAAGATAGCTAAAGATAAAATAAGAAAGTCTACTAAGACTGGAATAGAAAAAGCTAGAGAATATGGCAAGATGAGTGGTCAACAATTTAAAAGATTTGATATTGATCCAGTTACAGGAAATGCTGTAGCTAAATTTCATAAGCCATTAATAACTGGTTTTGATAAAGGATTTTTAACAGGGACTGGACTTACAGCTGTAACACTGTCTGGTAACAAATCAACAACTCAAAAACCAATGTCTAAAAAAGATAAAGCAATATTGAAATACAATAAAAAAATGCAGGAAACTCATAATAAATATGGAATCAAGTAATGGCTAGCAAACTCACCAAGATGGAAAAAAGAGCCAAGCAAATGATTGCTAATGAGGAAAAAGAGAAACGAGCTTACAGAAACAAACGAATCAAAGAAGTTATAGAGATTAAGATGTCCAGAGGACATTCACTAGAACTAGCCAGTAAGATGGCAAGAGAACTGGTAGATACTTAAATCGACCTTAAATAGCCCAAAATGGATTGAAAATATTTTTTAGATACCAATGGCACATTCAATAGAAACCCTAAGAAAATACAACGCACCAGCTATGAAAAAGCTTATCATTGCTGTTAAGATGAGCCATATGAAAGGATTGCCAAAAGAAGCAATAACCGATAGAGAAGCAGAAAGAGTGCTTGAATCTTTATCAGCAGTAACATTAGAGAAGTTATATAAGCTGGCAGTAGAGCATGACCTCGTTAACCTATAAGCCTGACGGCGAAATACTTAAACAATTTATGAAAGACAATTCGTTCTTTCGTGGTCTGCGTGGTCCAGTAGGTAGTGGCAAATCAGTATCTTGCTGTATTGAAATCATGCGCAGAGCATTGATGCAAGAACCAGCACAAGATGGTATAAGATATTCCAGATGGGCTGTAATAAGAAATACCAACCCACAATTGAAAACAACCACAATAAAAACTTGGATCGACTGGTTTCCAGAAGATGAATGGGGTAAGTTCAATTACAGCGTTCCCTATACACATAGGATAAAAAAAGGTGATTTAGACCTAGAAGTTATATTTTTAGCCCTAGATAGACCAGATGATGTTAAGAAACTACTATCATTGGAGCTAACAGGAGTATGGATTAATGAAGCAAGAGAGATACCTAAGTCAATTGTTGATGCATGTACTATGCGTGTTGGACGTTTTCCTAGTATGCGTGATGGTGGTCCTAGTTGGTATGGTGTGATATGTGATACTAACCCACCTGATACTGACCATTGGTGGTCAATCCTATCAGGTGAAGCAATGCTTCCTGATTATATAACCAAACAAGAAGCTAAGATGTTAGTCAAACCTGATAACTGGATATTTTATAATCAACCACCAGCAATGCTAGAAGATAGAAATAAAGAAAAAGAATTAGAGGGTTACACAGATAACCCAGATAAAGAAAATGGCAAGAACCTTACTAAGAACTACTATGACAGTATTGTACGTGGTAAGTCTAAATCATGGATTGATGTCTATGTCCTTAACAAACTAGGACAAATAGAAGATGGTAAGCCTGTATATGAGATGTTTAGGAAAGATGTACACGTTGCTAAAGGCGATATAGCTATACTTCCTGATGCACCAATTTATGTAGGAATTGACTTTGGATTAACACCTGCGTGTGTATTTGGTATGAAAATACGTAGCAGATGGGTAATCTTAGATGAATTAGTAGCAGAGGATATGGGTATTGTTAGGTTCTCTGACATCATGAAACAGAAAATGGCAGAGTATTTACCTAGACAATTCATTGTATTTGGCGATCCAGCTGGTGACCATAGGGTACAAACTGATGAATCTACTCCATTTCAGATACTTAGAGGACGTGGAATCAATGCAAGACCAGCTCCAAGTAACGATGTAGCCCTAAGATTAGAGAGTGTTAATGCTACTTTATCAAGAATGGTAGATGGAGAATCAGGAATATTACTAGATCCAAAGTGTATTAACTTGATTAAAGGCTTCGATGGGGGGTATCATTACAGGAGAATGCAAGTATCTGGAGAAAGGTATGATGAGAAGCCAAATAAAAATAGGTTTTCTCATATACACGATGCATTACAATATATGCTTTTAGGAGCAGGTGAGGGTAGAAACTTAACTATAGGCAACAAGGTTAATAAACCAGTAGTTGCTAGAAAGAATTTTAATGTATTCGAGTTAAAGCCCAAATCAATTTACGACAGGAGAAGATGATATGTGTGGTTCAGGAGGAGGCGGAGGAACACCGCCACCAGATCCCGGCGCAGAAGCTAGGAAAAAACAAGCGTTAGAAAGAGAGCAAGCAGAAGCAACTGAGCTTAAAGAAAAGCAATACGAAGAAAGAGTAGCTTCAGTTTATGGTAGACGAGGCAGACGTTCATTACTATCAGGTAGTAAAGGTGGTAGTGGCTTTGAACTTGACAGAGGATTGATGAGTAAAAACACACTCGGAGCATAATGGTTATAGAAGCAAAGATTGAACCACAGGTTAATCTAAATGATTCGCCTACTAAACAGCTTTTGAAAAGGTATGAACATGCATTGCAAGTTAAAGACCAATGGAAAAGCATATTTGAAGAATGTTATGAATATGCTCTACCACAAAACGAAAGCTTTTATACAGAACAACCCGGCAGACGAAGGACTGAAAAGATATTTGATGAGACTGCTGTAGTAGGCGTTCAAGAGTTTGCATCACGTTTACAGTCAGGAATCGTCCCTAACTATGCAAGATGGGCTGATTTTGTAGCTGGTAGCGAAGTACCTAAAGAAGACCAAAAAGAGGTAAATCTCGTACTTGACGAGGTTACAGAGTATGTATTTGAAATATTACAGAACTCAAACTTTGCCCAAGAGGTACATGAATCCTTTTTAGATATAGCATTAGGTACAGGAGTACTGCTAGTAGAGGAGGGAGATGCTGTAAATCCTATAAGATTTAAAGCAATACCACTACCACATGTATGTATGACATCAGGATATGACGATAAAGTCGATCATGTCTTTAGAAAACGTATGATTCGTATGAAAGAATTACCTGTTGCTTATCCAAATTCAGAGTACTCAGAGAAAATGATGATGGATATGCAGAAAAATCCAGACAAAGAATGTGAAGTAATAGAGATTGTATATAGAAATTACTACAACATGAAAGAAGAAGAATACAAATTCTGTGCTATTGCTAAAGAACATGAGCATAAATTACATGAAGAAACGTTCAAAGGACTAGGTTCTAATCCATTTATTGTATATAGATGGTCTAAATGTGCTGGTGAAGTATATGGTCGTGGACCATTAATGTTAGCCCTACCAGCAATTAAAACAGCTAACTTAACAGTAGAATTAATACTAGAAAACGCACAAATGTCTATATCTGGCATGTATCAGGTAGAAGATGATGGCGTTATTAATGTTGACAATATTGCATTGATTCCGGGAACTATCATACCTAAAGCTCCGGGTTCTGCTGGATTACAACCAGTTGGACCAGCAGGAAACTTTAATGTGTCTGATTTGGTACTACGTGATATGCGTACTAATATTAAAAAAGCTTTATACAATGATATGCTAGGCAACCCAAATGAGAAAACACCTATGTCTGCAACAGAAGTAGCAGAGAGACAAGCTGATTTATCACGTCAAATTGGTGCAGCATTTGGTAGATTGCAATCAGAAATGGTAGCACCAGTACTACAAAGAGTAGTTTACATCCTTAAAAAGCAAGGAAGAATTAAAATACCTAAAGTGAATGGCAGAGAAGTTAAGATTCAATCATCAAGTCCATTAGCACAAGCTCAACATCAACAAGATGTAGCAACAGTAGACAGATTTTTAGCAATGATACAAGGCAGAGTTGGTCCAGAGTTAGCCAATATACTGGTTAAACAGGACGAAGTCGCTAAGTTTGTAGCTAAAAAACTAGGAATTCCTGAAACTTTAATTAGATCGCAGGAAGAAATGCAACAATTTGCACAACAAATGCAACAAATGATGCAACAACAACAAGGTCAGGAGCCACAAACTCCTGAAGAATAGGAGGTAACTATGCCATACGGTACAGGTACATACGGTTCAAAGGTCGGCAGACCACCAAAAAATAAAAAAAATGGTAACAAATCTGCAAAAAAACCTACGAACAATAAAAACAAAAAAGCATAAGGAGAAATAATGACAGAGAAAAAGCCCAATATTCTTATTGGTTTGGATAATATCCAAAGAAAACCGCAAGATGAGGAGAACTTAAATACTTTGTTTTACAAAATGTTCACTACAACTGGTGGATCTGAAGTATTGAAGTATCTTAAATCTTTAACTATAGACGCAGTAGCTGGTCCAGAAATATCAAATGAATCGCTACGTCATCTAGAGGGACAAAGATATCTTGTTGGTTTAATTCAACGAAGAACCAACAAAGGATTAAGTCAAACAACAATACAGGAGAAATCAAATGGCTGAAGAACAAGTAACACAAGAAGCAGTAACGCAAGAAGCTGCGCCAATGGAATCAGATGTTTCACGTGAAACAATACCTGAAAGACCTGAACATATACCAGAAAAGTTTTGGGATATAGACACAGGTGAAGTAAAACTAGACGACATGGCTAAGTCATATACTAACTTAGAAAAGTTTTCTACAGGTAAAAAAGAAGAAATGAGAGAGCAATTACTATCTGAATTGCAAACAGAAGCAACAGAGGGACTACCTGAAGATGCATCTGGCTATCAATTACCTCCACTTGTAGAGGGAATAACTGAAGAAATGGTAGAAGAAAATCCACTAACAGGATGGTGGAGAGAACATTGCCATGATTTAGGTATGCCTGAAGAAGTATTTCAAACAGGTGTTGAAAAATATGTAGACATGATGGTAGGAGGACAACCTAATTTAGAAGCTGAAGCTGAAAAACTTGGTGAAAATGCTAGAGAAAGACTAGATGCTGTAACTGCATTTGCTCAATCTACATTTCCGCCAGAAGAATTTGAAGTAATATCAGCTACATTAGGTCAGTCAGCAATAGGAGTACAAGCATTAGAAAGAATGCAAGATGCTATGAGAAGTAGTATTTCTAGGTCAGAACAAGTAGCTCAACCTGACAGAGCCTTATCTGTAGACGATGTCAAAAATATGATGAAAGATCCAAAATATTTTGACCCAAGACACAGAGATGCTAGCTTTGTTAAAAGAGTTAACGATATGTGGGCTAGATTAAGTGCAACAGGACAAATCTAATCTATATGTAGAAAAAGGCACACCTACTCATGCGTTTGAATTAGCTGAAAAACTAAGACAACAAGACATAGAGGAGTGTGCCTTAGCTGGTAATACGCCTACTCAATCTCTAATTAATCCTTTTAGATACCAAAGAGACAATGTAAATACATATACTATTCTTAAAAATGATGAAGTAGTTGCTATGTTTGGTGTAGTTTCTACAGCAAATGATTTAAAAAAAGGTACAGTTTGGTTTCTTTCATCAAATAAAATTGATGATGATTGGAAATATTTTACAAAAAGAACAAAAAAATGGGCTAATTATTTTTTATCTGACTACAAATTTGTTTATAACTTTGTACCCAAAGACAATAAAGTAACAATTAAATGGCTTAAATGGTTAGGATTTGAGTTTTCTGATAAGGAAATTGTTGTCAGAGGAGTAAAAGTATTGTATTTTTACAAGTATATACAAAAGGTATATAAGGATATACAGCCCTTATTAGACGATATCGGTCCACTTTGGATAACCGATCTAAGCTAAAAATGGACAACTGTGGTAAATAAACTAACGGAGACTTAATATGGCAACGCAAATTTCTACAGCCTTTATTAAGCAGTTTGAAGCAGAAGTCCACATGGCTTACCAAAGGATGGGTTCCAAATTGCGTAATACAGTAAGAAATACAAATAATGTCACAGGTAACCAAGCAAGATTCCAAAAAGTTGGTAAAGGTTCTGCGTCTACTAAATCTAGACATGGGCAAGTCAACACAATGGAAGTAGCACATTCAACAGTAGATGTCACATTAGCTGACTTCTATGCTGCCGACTATGTCGATAGCTTAGACGAGCTAAAAACAAACATCGACGAAAGACAAGTGCTAGCTCAATCTGCTGCGGCTGCTTTGGGACGTAAAATGGATCAATTAATTATTGATGTACTTGACGCTGGTTCTAACTCTAGCAACGTGGTTCATGGTTCAGCAGCTTTAACATTAGCTAAAGCACTAACCGTATATGAAGCATTTGGCGAAGCAGATGTACCAGATGATGGACAAAGATACTTTGTTGTATCACCTGCTGGATGGGCTGATTTATTACAAATCGACCAATTTAGTAGAGCAGAATACATTGGTGAGGGAGAATTACCATACGCTGGCGGGATGACTGCTAAACGTTGGTTAGGCTTCTTATGGTTTACTCATTCTGGGCTATCAATTTCTAGTACAACTAGGGACTGTCATGCATACCACAGCTCGTCTGTAGGTCTTGCTACTGGTTCTGATGTACGTACAGAAATGAACTATGTACCAGAAAAAGTAAGTAATTTAATAACTTCATACTTTAGTGCAGGAGCTGTCATGATTGACAACGACGGTGCTATTGAATGTCAAATAACTGAATAAGGAGGTTTATAATGGCTTTAGATGCAACAAATCTTAAAAAGATAGCTGGGGCAGGCGATCAGAATCTCTTTGTTTATAAGAGTACTGATGCAGTTAGTACTATTGCAGGTTCGGGTTATTTTAATAACTCAACCGCTGACTTAAAACAATTTGACGTAATCTTAGCTGTAGGTGCCACAGGTGGTACTGCAACTGTAGATGTGTTAATTGTGTCAAGTGCAAGTGGTGCTGCGACTGTAACAACAACAAACGGAACATAGCGTTCTAGGGGCTAGTTTCTCATTTACTAGCCCCACTTAGTTATGACAGATAGCAAATTTGATATATGTAGTAGGGCTTTAGTACTCGTTAGTGCTAACACTATTACGTCTTTCAATGACAACAACACAGAATCAAAAGTAGCAAATCAACTTTATGAATCTACATTAAAGAATTTATTGACCAGATGTAGATGGAGATTCGCTGCAAAACAACAACAACTATCAAGAGATACAGCAGAACCTACAGCAAGATATGATGCTAAATATCCATTGCCTGCTGATGCTTTGATGATTAATACAGTGACAATATCTGATAGCGTTATTACATATGACCGATATGAAAATGATGTATATTGTGACGCAACATCTACAGATGTTGTAGTGGCTGACTATACCTTTAGACCGAATGAAGCAGACTTTCCCCCATATTTTACGCAAGCTTTGATATTTGAACTAGCATCTTTATTTGCTGGAGCAATAGCAAGGAATGATAGCTTATCTCAACTTTATCAAAACAGAGCAGTGATAGCGATAGCACAAGCAAAATCGCAAGATTCACAAGCTCAAACATCACGTAAGGTTGATACAGATAGATTTAGAAATAGGAGAAATACTGGAGCAACGACAGTCAAAGCTACAGTTCAGTCATAGATGCCAATAACTAGAGTACATCAATCTAATTTTAATCGAGGTGAAGTAGATCCAAATCTTATTTCACGTAATGATTTAAAAAGTTATGGTTCATCTTTAAAAAAAGCTAGAAATGTTTTAGTTAGTAATCAAGGACACGTTGAACGTAGACCGGGAACAGTATTTAGAGCCGACTTAGGAGCTAATACAAGGCTAGAATCTTTTATATTTAGTGGTTCACAAGAGTATATATTTGCATTTCAAAACACCGCATTAAAAATTTACTCAACAAATGGGACATTATTACAAACAATAACAAGTTGCCCTTGGGCTACATCTAATTTATTTGAATTAAATTTTACACAACAGGGCGATACAATGATTATTGTACATGAAACATTTATGCCTACTTTAATAAAAAGAACAGGAGCTACATCATTTGCCAAAAGTACATTTGCATTTGATACAAGTGTAAATGGTGACAGAATATTTCAACCTTATTATAAATTTGCAGATTCTAGTGTAACTCTAGATTGTAATAGTTTTACAGCAGGTACTGGAAAAACAGTAACATCTAGTGCATCGTATTTTACATCTAGTTATGTAGGAACTACTTTAGAAATTTCAGGAACAGAAGCTACTATTACAGCTTATACAAACGCTACAACAATAACTGTAACTCTTAAAGATAATTTAGAAATAGAATTAGATGCAGATCCATTAGCAACACAACAAGGAACGAAAACGATAAAGGTTACACAAGTAGCACATGGATTAACTACAGGAGCATCTGTAACCATATCAGGTTGTGAAGATATATTTGATGTTGATGGTGCTGGTATAAGTAGTGGAAGTTTAAATGGAGCAAAAACTATAACTGTAATAGATGACGATCATTATGAATATACTGCTGGAGGCATAACAAACGCTACAGAATCTGTAGATGGTGGTGGTGCTAGAGTAGTAATACAATCACACGCTCCCACCAGAGATTGGAAAGAGCAGGTTATATCTGATGTACATGGTTTCCCAAAAGCAATAGCATTTCATGAACAAAGACTTTATTTAGCTGGGGTTACTAATTTACCTGATTTAGTAGCAGGTTCTAAAATAGGAGACTTTTTTAACTTTGATTTAGGTGAGGGTGCAGATGCAGATTCAATACAAATACAAATTGCTTCTAACGAAATTAACGAGATAAGGCATTTAATATCAGGCAAAGTACTAGAAGTATTAACTAATACAGCAGAGTTTTATTTAAAACCACCAGTAGGTAAACCAGTTACACCATCAGATATACAAATGGTAAGGCAATCTAGCTTAGGTACTCAAAGAAAAGCAGTACCCAGATTGTTTGATGGAGCTACAGTATTTGTGCAAAACAATGGAAAAACAGTAAGAGAGTATTTATTTAGCTCATCATTAGAAGAATTTTCATCTGGAGCTATTAGTATTGAAGCAGCACATCTAATTAATAGTCCAATAGATAGTGCTAAAATTACATCATTAGGTAATAAACCTGAACAATTATATTTTTTAGTCAATACAGATGGCACATTAGCTATTTATTCATCACAAAGAATACAGCAAATATTAGGATGGTTTCTCTGGGAAACTGATGGCGTTATAGAATCTATAACAACAACTACAGATTTTATTTATATAGCCGTAAAAAGAACAATAAATAGTGCCGATGTGTATTATTTAGAACAGTTTGCGACGTCTGTGTTCGATATACCTACAGACATGACAGTAACAAAAACAATATCTGGGAGTTACCAACCGCATGGTTCTCCACTAACCAATGGAACAGTTAGTAGCTCCTCAACATTTATTATTGATGGCACGACAGCAGCGCCTAATATAGGCGAAACATTTCAATTTGCAGGTACAGGCACAGTACATACAATACAAAACGTAACAGCTACAGGTAATAGCAATGAGTATGCAATAGCTATTGATTCTGCTGTATCACAATCAGATGGCGTAGCATTACAGTTTGTAACTAGCAGAACATTTACAGGATTAAATAGCACACCAGATATGCGTGGCAAGGTTGTTCATGCAACTGCGGGATCGAGTGAGGGTTCAGACGTTTACTATTATGGTAGTGCAACAGTTACATCAGGTGGCGTAGCAGTATTTGATATACCAGCATCTGCTATAGATATTGGATTATCTTCTACATTAGAAATAAAAACATTACCTGTTGAGCCACAAATAAGAACATCAGGTGGAAGTGCATCTTTAACTTCATATCCTAGAAAGATTGCTAAAGCTACAATTGAGTTAAATAATAGCTATAATGTCAAACTAAATGGTAATGATGTACTATTAAACAATACAGCAAACATTAACAATTTAGGTGTTGTAGATAGTTATACAGGTAAAAAAGACGTGCATTTTTTAGGATATGATAATGAACCAGATATTGAGATAACTCAATCTGTACCATTGCCACTTAGAATATTAGGCATTACATCGGAGGTATATTATTAATGTGTGATCCAGTAACGATAACAGCCGCAGCTTCGTTAGGTTCTGGTTATGCTGCTTATGGAGCATCAGCTACAGCTTTGGTAGGTAGCGGATTGACAGCTTCTGCTATTACTACTCAAAGTTTGATGACTGCTGCAAGCGTAGGACTTACTGTTGGTTCTGGAGTTATGTCAATGTACAATCAAAAAGCTTCATCTGATATGCAAAAAGCTAAGTTTGAAGCACAAAAACAAAGATATAAATCAGAAGAAAAATCAGCATTTATAGAAGAAAAAGCAGCAACAAACAAAAGAAAAAGAGATTACGTAGATAACTACAATAAAAAATTAGCTTTGCAATCAAGCATGGGACGTACTTTACAGTCTGGTTCAACAGATGCAATATTATCAGCAGATAGAAATGTACTTAAAAGAGACTTAGATTACATTGGATTAAGTGGATTTGAAAAAAGATTATACAATAGCCAGATGGCTCAAGAATCAGAATTGGCAAAACAAGCAGTAGATCCAACAGCTGATATGTTTGGTACAGCAGTTAGCACAGGACTAGCAACTAAATCATTATTGAAAGAGATAACATAATGGCTTTAAAAAAAGATCAACAACAAAATATATATACAAATACTATTGGTGTTAATCGTGGAGCTGGTTTTACTTCGGCAGCAAATCAATTAAGTGATACAGCTAGAACATTTGATAATATAATGGACAGGATTTCTTCTACTGAATTAAAAAGATTAAAAAAAGAAGGACTTATAAGAGGACAGAAAGTAGCAGAAACAATACCATATGTAGAAGATAGCGTAGAAATAGATGTTGGAGGAACAAAACAAAACATAACTATTTATAAAGCACCTGAAGTACCAGATTATTTAAAAGGTCAAACAGCAAGAGATACATATGAAACTGTTTTTTATGACAGATTAAAAAGAGACAATTTAAATCAATTAGATTCTATCGTAACATCTGCAATGGAATCCTCTATATCAAGTGGTTCTAGTCCAGAAGCTTTTGAATTACAAGTAGATGGAATATCTAAAGCAATATTAGATGAATACGATAAAGATTATAGAAGTGTACTAGATGTAGAGTTTCAATTATTAAAAGATAGAAAAGCTATAAGAGTAGCTGAATCTTATAACAGAAAATTAAATCAGATGAATCAAGATTCATTAGCTGACAAAGAAGAAGAATTTAATACTAGAATAATTATAGATTCATCTCAAAATAAAAAGACTGACCAAAATGAATTAGATATAGTTAATGCATATATTGACCAAACTAATAGTACTGATGTACAAAAAAATATATTAAAACAAAAAATCAAAAAACGTGCAGAAACAACATTTAAGTTTTTTAATAAATACAATAAAAATATAAGACCGAAGACAGGCATCGCAAATTACACACAAGCAAGAGATACATCTAAATTAGTAGCTTTATTAGAAGATCCCGGACTTGCACAAGTAACGTTAAATGGTGGTCAAGTGGTAACACAAGAAAGCATAGAAAGTATGCTTGGACCCAATAGACAATTTATACTTAACAATTTAAAAAAAATAAAAACTACCTATGGAACTAAAATAGATTCTAATAATAAAGAAAATATATATGCAATGTCTTTACAATCTGCATTTGAACAAAGAGATGATGGTTCAGTAAATATAAATACACCATTTATGGCATTGTCAGATACTAAAAAACTAGATACTAAAGTAGCACAATCTATTTTTGATAGTAATTATACTAGATACGCAAAGAAAAACGGAATAGATACAACCGATTTAATTATAAAAGATAGAATACAATTAGAAACTACAGGTACATTAGGTCCTGATAGGATGAATTTTATTAAAAATGATATTAGGTCAGGAAATATTAACAAACAATCTTTATCAACAATAAGTTCTATAGGTGACTATATAACAGCAAGAGGATTAGTTGGTGAATCTGGTGTTGTTGGTGGTTTAGATAATAAAGAATTAACAGAATTAGTTTTAATGAATGAAATATATAGGCAAGAAAACTTTGATGCTGATAAAACAATAGAAACATACTCAGCATATAAAAGAAAAGAAAAAGTAAATAATTTAGATGACATATTAAAAGATATAAAAAAAGGAAAACAATCTTCAGATGGTTATTTAAGAAGAAAAATAATAAATGTGTTTGAAACAAAATCTAAAATAAAAACAATGGATGCACAGCTCATATCACAAACATTATCAAGAGTTAAATATATGTTGATTAATGGAGTAAGGGTAGAATCTGATAATGGATTAGATCCTTTAATACAAAAAGCTTTAGGTATAAATTATACGACACGACCAATAGATAACTATCAATTCGGTACTAGCAGAATTACTACATCTGCAACAGCAAATGTTGTAAGCACTAACGGTATACATAATATAGTAATACATCCTTTCGAACATTACTTTGGAGTAGGTGAGCTAGATGTTGAAATGAAAATATATGAACCATCAGATATGACAGATGATAATAGGCTAAGACAAAGTTTTCAGATGGGTGTTGATGATATAATGAGACCAACATCTGCTAGAAAAGATATATCTATATACAATACTCATTTTAAAAAATTACTCAAAGGCTCAATCATAGATGATGCAATACAGTCTAAGTTACAAACTGGGAAACTAGGTGATGATATTTTTTCTAATGAACGTATTATGGTATCTCCATTAAATAGTGGATATTCAAGACCGGGTGAGCCACCTAATTATAGATTTGTTTATATAAACGATGATGGAGATGCAATGGATATACTGACACCTGCTGGTGATCCAGTCATTATTTATGCTAACGATTTAAATCAAATAAAGATGAAACATATAATGAATCTTGAAGATGAAGAATTAGAAAATGGCTAATCCATACACACCCTCTAATAAAAAAGCACAACAAACGTCTTTCTGGGAAGATACAAGAGATGTTGTTAACCATAGTTGGTATGGACAATATGTACAAAAAGAATCATTGATACCATATCATTTAAATACTGATTTAGGATTTGCATTCAAAGATGAAAATTATGACTGGAAAGAAAACAATCAAGGTTATGAAAATCAAAATGAATGGATGGCAGAGCAAAATATAATAAACCAAGAACATCATGAAGCATTAAAAACACATATAGATTTAAATAAAGAACGTGCAGAACGCATGGCAAGTACAGATAGAGTATGGGGACCAGCATTAATGGGAGCGTTATTTGACCCACTTACTTATACACCAATACCATTTACAAAAGGTATGGGATTTGTAAAAGCATTTGGTACAGGCGCAGGAGCAACAGGAGCAATGGTTGCTGGTACAGAATTTAAAAGACATGAGTTTGATCCATTAGCTACTAATGAACAAACCATAGCATACATATCATCATCTGCTTTATTTGGAGGAATATTCTCTGGAATACCAGCAATAAATAGAGCAAGGGCACAAGCTAAAACTGATGCAACAGCAAGGTTTCAAGCTAAATCTGAAAGAGAAACATTAGATTTTTATATGAAAAGCCATAACGATATTGAAGGTGGCATACCTTTAGATTTTAATATTGATGGTACTGAAATAAAAAGAGGATATACAGGTAATGTAAAAACGTATACAAAAAAAGATGGAAGCAAAATATCTTTTGATAGAGATAAAGAAATAAGAAGAACAGAAGACATATATGAATATAGTCCTGTTAAGTATTATATAAAAGATGAACAAGAATTTATAGACATAGATGAAGTATTTTTAAAAGATATGTTTGTAAAATTCAGAAATGGAGAAGCTATCAAAGGTATACCAGATGAATTGAGAACTGTAATTAAAACAGAAAATGATTTTGTAAATTTTTTTATAAAAAAAGAAATAATTAGAGAAACAGATAATACTTGGAAGATTGGTAAAAACTATGTAAATAATGAAGAACGTCTCAGCAGAGCAACAGCAGCAGAGGTTATAGAAAAAGGTTTAATGGAATATGGTGCAGAAGCAGGTAATGTTCCTATACTATCATTTTTATCAAAGCAACTAGATAATACAACTCCTTTGGGTCGTGTTAGTAAATTGTTCAAAGGTAACAATAAAGTATTTCAAAAGATAAATAAAAATATACATTTATTAGTAGGTGACTACGGAGTAAAACATAGGTTTGCTAAACGTGGTATATCTATTAATCGTTCTGTATTAGTCAATAGAGATTTAAAATGGGGACTTGCTGCAAATCAATTAAGAGTTTCATTAGATGACGCATATAATTTATATGTAACAGGTAGCAAAGGTAGAGAACCATCTGGTGCAATTGAATCAATAGCAGGTATGGTTACACCTAGTGAAATAAATATTAAAGGTGCTATGAAAGATGCTGCAATTAAACTAGATAAACTTACACACCCTAATCAGCAACTTGATACTGAAATTACTATAAGAGAATTTAGATCATTAGTTAGTAAATTACAGGCTGATGATGTTAAGTATCAACAGTTATTAGAAGATGCACCAACACCAGAGGCACGAGAGGCATTAGAAAAAGCAGTAAGGTCGATTAGACAATTTTATAAAGAGTTTGATGATGACATGGTCAAACTAGAAATGCATCCTACCAAGAAAAAAATAGAAAAATTAAAGTTAGAGAAAGAAAATAAAGTAAAAGAATTAAAAGAAAAAGGTTCAAAAGCTAAAACAGAACTTAAGAAAAAATTATATAACAGATTAGAAAACGAATACAAAAATGATGTTATAGAAGTAGATGTAATGTTAGACGAAATAAATACTATGGCACCTGCAAATGAAAATGCTCATAATTATTTCCATAGAATATGGGATGTAGAAAACATAATGAAAAAAGAACAAGCATTTAAACATAGATTATTTCAAGGATTTGAAGAATCTTTAAATTTTAAAAATATCAAACTTAAAAAAAATCAAACAACAGATGATTATATAAAAGAAAGAGTAGAAGATGCATTCGACAATATTGTAGGACATGAAGCTCCTATGATGGATAGTTTAAACGTTGTTCAATACTCAGGTAAAAAAAGAATAAGACCATTAATGCATAGAACAATAGAAGTACCTAACTCATTTTTTATGGATGTAGATGGCGTAGATTACATAATGACTGATTCACTAGAAATAGCATTTCAATATAAAAATAATATGGGTACAGCAATAGAAATGACTAGAGAGTTTGGAGACAGAAATGGATTAAAACTTAGACGTGATATTGAAGAAACTATAATAGATGAAATTGATTTAAAAGATGAAGGTGGTTTAGTTAAAGGTACAGTAACAGAATTAAAAAGAAAAGTTACTGGTAAAGGTCCAGATACATTAGGTGATATGAATACAATTTTAAACACATTTGAAGATGTAACGATGCAAATGTATGGACTAAATAACACTATAGATCCATCGTCTCTTAATAAAAGATTTGTAGAGGGTTTAAGAAATTTAACAAACTTAAACACTATGGGTTCTGTATTACCAACATCTCTTACAGAAATAGCTAGACCAGTAGTAGTTCATGGATTTAAAAGAGTAGGTTTAATGGGTAGAGGTGGTGATTTAGGTAGGTCATTTAATACTTTATCTACAGAAATGCAATTGCAATTAAAAGAACAAGCTAGTTGGTTTTATACACATGTAGAGTTACAAACACAAGGCGGGTATATGGAAAGGTGGGTTGCAAATGATTTAGGTGCAACATCACAAGTTGGTATATTTAGTGGTTTAAGTAAGGCATTACGTAATGTACAAAAACCTTTTTATTATATTAATGGGCTTACACCTTACACAATAGGTATGAAAAAGTTTTCTGCTGGGATTTCTGTACATAGATTTATAGAAGATTCTATTTCTTTAGCATCAGGAAAATTAAATAAATCTGATGCAGAAAGATTAGCAAGTCATGGTATTGATAAAAGAACTGCTAATATGATTAAAAAACTACATGATGATGGTGTTATTGAAACAGTATCTAAAGAGGGCAGGATGCCACTGTATCTAGCAAATGCTGGCATGTGGAGTAAAACAAAAGGTGGTAGAGAAGCAGCAAGAATACTTAGAATGGCAGTTAGATCCGATGTTGATAGAACAATTGTTACACCAAACTTAGGCGACAAGTTTAATATGATGCATGGCGTAATAAGAATTAATAATGAAAGAGTTGCAAAGTTTCTTACAAGTAGTAAAACTGCTAGATATTTTGCAAAAGCAATGGGTGGTGGACAATTTGTAAAAACAGGTAGAGGTGCGAAATTTGAAAATGCATATCTAACTATGCCTTTACAGTTTTATTCATGGGTAGTTGCAGCACAAAGAAAACTGCTTATGTCAGGACTTGCAGGTAGAGACAAAGCTTTAATTTCGGGCAGTATGTATGCCATGTTATGGGCTGATTTTGGAAATAAATTAAAAAATCCGTATCATTACGATAAAGATTACGATGAAAGACTGCTTTTAGCTTTTGAAAACTCTGGAGTTGCAGCTGGTTTTAGTGATATAAATAGACTTATAGAAACTATTTCTGGTGCAGAAGCAGGAATTAGACCATTAACAGGGATGGAACAGCCTTATGGGGAACCAGAGGAATATGACCAGTATAAACCATTTCTTGGTGCTGCTCTTGGCAATGTGCTAGAATTAACTGAAGCATTTAAAGGAGGTACAGAGTACGATCAAAAATATGCAATAAGGAGAATGATACCATTACAGAATTTATGGTACTTCAAAATGCTAACAAGAGCATTGACAGATGAAGCACATCCATATGATTTTATGATTGAACCTGCACTAGATATAGAAAGATGACAATTGTAACAGCAAAGAACACGCCTAGAGTTAGCTATACAGCTACATCTAATCAGACTGCGTTTACTATTCCATTTGAGTTTTTTAGCACAAGTGATATAAAAGTATATAATGGCACAAGTTTATTAACGCTTAACGCTGCTCCATCTAGTGCATCACAATTTTCAGTAACTGGTACAGCATCTGCAAGTGACAGTGCTTATGAGTTTGGTGCTGGAGGTACTGTTACTCTTGGTAGTACTGGGGCTAGTGTTGGCGACATTATTACTATTATTAGAGATATTGCAATAGAAAGAACATCGGACTTTCCAACAACTGGCTCATTTGATATAACCTCACTTAACACAGATTTAGACAAAGTATATGCAAAATTAGCTGATAGTGACCAACAGTCAGATAGATCAGTTAAATTATTAGATACAGATTCTATTGCAGCGACAGTAACATTACCGGCAAAAGCTACCAGAGCATCTAAGGTGTTTACATTTGATAGTGATGGCAATGT
>Ga0181413_1000170_pt1 | contig 18741 bp, 45 predicted proteins | sample 36SPOviralmetaG_FD_130111 | JGI IMG/M metagenome (GOLD analysis project Ga0181413, IMG submission 130111) | Marine viral communities from the oligotrophic San Pedro Time Series (SPOT) site, San Pedro Channel, CA, USA - 36 SPOT_SRF_2012-09-28 | ecosystem: Environmental > Aquatic > Marine > Strait... | reverse complement strand
TGCAGAAACAACAAGATCTATTGTTCCATCTAAATCTTGATATGTTGCAGTTATATTTGTTTCAGTATTACTACTAAACATTGCACCGACTGTATCTTGAATTACTTCAGATAAGTCAATATCAGCAGAACCGTTAAATGCAACACCATGAATATTCCTTGAGGTTGCTAGTGTTGTAGCGGTGCCTGCGTTTCCAGAAGTATCTTGGGCTCCGCTAGCATTAACCCCCGGCAAATTTATATCAGCAGTACCATCAAAAGATACTCCACCAATATTTCTTGCGGTTGCAAGTGCAGTTGTAGTATCTGCAACAACACCACTTAAATTGTTTATAAATGTGTTTGTAACTCTACTATCAATTGCAGAATTTACTCTTGCGGTTGTATGATAAAGATTACTGGAGCCTTCTGATAAATTATCTGTATCAAACCCGGTTAAATTTCTTGTATTGAACACAGTTTTCCATCCCATATTAGAATGAGCTGAACACTGATAATATAAAGTAGTAGGTGTTGACTCTGTTGGTATAATTTGTGTATAAGAGCCAGAATTTCCAGGTGCAGTTGAACCGTGATTGTTAGTTACACCCGCTGTATAAGCTGTTGTTTTTGCCTCATCATAATAAAACAATAGAGGATGATTTGCGTTAGTTGAGTCTGACTGGTCAAATTTATAAGTGTTACCCACTGCAAAGGTTATTTCAGGGGATTCAATACCATCTATCGCATATCCTGATGAACTTCCAGATCCGTTAGCCGGATGAGCAGCAGTTTTAGTTACAACAGTAACAGCCATTGTTTTTGCTGCATCACTATGTTTTGTTAGTATTTTAGAGTCTAAAATTAAATCATGATCAAACTCTATTTTATCTGAAGTAAGCCCTCCTAAGTAGGAGCTAGAATCTGTCTTAGCTCTGTTGCCCATTCCAGTATGGTTGGGGCAATAATAATATAATGATGAATATTCGTAGTCTCCAGTTATGTCAATGTACGCTCCAGCTTGACCGGGAGTTCCCACTGCATTTGTATTAGCCGTGTATGCTCCAGTTCCTGCTCCTTCTATGTTTTCACTAAATTGGAATGCATGGCCGGTGTTTGTACTATCACTTACATCAAACCTGTATGTATCGTTTGCAGATATAACAAGAACAGGCGCTTCTCCTCCGTCTACGTAGAAAGCATTGCCCCCTCCCGTCTTACTTCCTACGGTAACAGTATGGTATTTGTTACCAGAAGATGTTGAAGTATTAAACACGGCTTTCCAACCCATGTTGCCATGATATTGGCACTGGTAGTATAAAGCATTAGGCGTAAGTTCGGTAGGTATAATTTGTGTATAAGAACCACTTTGCCCAGGTGTTCCATTTGTAGTTACTCCTGCTGTATAAGGGTTATTCCTTGCTTCGTCTTTATAAAATTTTAATGGATGCCCTAAGTTGCTTGAATCGGACTGATCAAATTTGTAAGTATTACCTGCAGCAAAAGTTAATTCAGGTGATTCTATACCGTCTATAGAGTATCCAGAAGTGCTCCCAACCCCATGTGCAGGGTGAGCAGCTGTTTTAGTAACGACAGTGGTTGTCATAGATTTTACACTATTACTATGCTTCGTTACTATTTTAGAATTTATTACTAAGTCTTGATCTAGCTCTAGCTTAGCTGAGGCTAAATCACCTATACTTGTTGCTAATTGATAAAATGTTGAACCATCATTTGTAAATTCCCATTTGTCAGACGTTTCATTCCATCTAAAAGCTACATCTGTTCCTGATCCTCTGTTAATTTCAATTCCTGCGTTTTCAGTGGGCGAAACACCTCCTCCTAAATCACTATTAAGAGTTATAATAGCGTCTCCGATATTAAGGTCTGTAGAGTTGACTGTTGTGGTAGTACCTGAAACAAGTAAGTTACCCTGTACAGTTACGTCATTAGTAAATACTTCCGCTTGATCTTTTCTTGCAAATTTAGGGTCTGCATAATCAAACACGTGATCTCCCGTCACTAGATTGGCACTACCGTTTGCTACAGCCGCAGTGGATAACCCTATTGTTAAATTACTTGAACTAGGCGTAAGTGTGATATTGGTACCCGCAACAAGGGTTACATCATCAGTTGTTGAATCGCTTCCGGACAACCGTATTATTGCATCGTTGCCACTGTCATGCACCGTAAGATCATAAGTTGTGTCATTTGCTGCAATTTCTCCAAGACCGCTTATAGTAATGTTACTACCTGCTGATAAAGCCGCAACCACGTTTGTTGTATCCGTGACGTCGGCACTTGTTTCAATATTAGTAAGCTTTGTTCTCTCTGCACTGGTAATTATAGCGCCTGATCCGGCGTTTGTTATATCACCTAGTTCTGTAACATTATGACCGCTAAGTACGGTTACATCAGTTGGCTTATTCGATAAAGTGTTATAATCATGAGCTACATTAACCTCCGCTCCTGCCGCAATACCATTTAGCTTAAGCAGTAAAGCATTTGTAAAATCTTCTGACGATAAACTTTTACCTGCTACAGAATTCTCTTTAGCATCAAGTGCCGCTTGTAAACCAGGTATGCTACTAATACCTAAAGAAGACAAGGTAGCTGCATTTGCCTGACAGAAGTTTACAACTTCTCTTAATGTATCTAATGCGGGTTTGTCTGCGGCATCGACATCTAACAAAGCTGTTAGTCCATCTATTAAGTCTTTTAATACCTTCCCTTGAGCAGCTGACAAAGGAACATCTGCAGCCGTAGAGGTTACATTATTTATGACATCCGCATGTAAAAGCGCGTTAGACAGGTTTGTTCTTTCTGCGCTAGTTATAATTTGCCCAGATCCTGCGTTTGTTACATCACCAAATTCGGTTACAGAATCATCGGAAAAATCCTGATCATAAAGTGCTGAATAGTTTGCAACAAAATATTTTTCTCCTACAGTTAAATTACCATTAGTACCTCTTGGTGTAACAGTTAATGTTCTATATTCCCCGCTACCTGAACTTTGTATTGCAGTAACTTCAAATATACCGAAGTTATTTAGGTTATCTTTTTTACTAATTTTTATAAAATCATTAGCTGTATTATCTAAATACTCTGCTAAAGACAAGCCTGAGGAATCTTTAACACTTATAAAAATTTGGTTTATAGCGCTAAAAGCCGCGGTTGTCGCGGTACCTTCATTTAAATTTAATATGCCCTGTGGCGATGAGCCCGGTGCAACATAATCTGTAAATTGAAAGGTAGACCCGTCAAACGCTTGTACTAGCCCGCCGTCATTTACAAGACCCAGCACTGACTGAATTGTAAAGTTTTTAGTAGCGCCTGTTGCGGAGTCTGTCCCTAATAACTTATCTGCTGAGTTCAGCGATGAATCTTGATCATAAGATGATATTCTAGCCATCTAAATTACTTTTGTTAAATTTATTTATTGCCTGAGCGTATACCTTATCTATATAAGTTTCTTTTCGCATAATTTTACTTCTACGAGCTGACTCAGGTAAGTTTTCTTTTCCCACTAAAATTCTATATATACGGGCTATTAATCTTTGCCCTTTAGAACTAACTGTATATTTATTGTGATCACCAAGTCTTCCATTACCTTTATGAACTTTAGTTAACCACTCTTGTGACTGTAGTCTATAAAAACGCATTTTATCCCAACTGTAATAAAACGTGCCGTCTTTAAAATCTTGTATTGTAAAGTATTTGATAGGATCTAAATAAAATAGTAATTCAAGGTCTGAAATAGAAATATCGTTTTCTTTACAAGCCCATCTTGAAACAAGCCTGTAGTATTTAAGAAAATCAACTTTTAATTCACCTCTTTCTACAAAATCTGAACGATTCATTATAAAACTATAATTACATCTCTTTCTTCTATAACTTTAAAAATAGTATCATCTATTTCTAAGTTATTACCAGCATGACGATCATACCAAATAGTATCTTTTTCATCTATGCCATTAACGTTTGTACCGGTAGAAATCACTTTACCCTGCCGGTATCTTATGTCTTCCCTATGGTTTTCCGCTAGTAATAGCCCACCTTCGGTTTTTTTTAGGTCTTCTTTTAACTCTTCTATAACTATATATTTACCTATCGCCTTCATAATCTCTGATGTTTGAAATTACACAATCGGTTGACAATATAGTTGTAGCAACAGAAACAGCATTAACAAGTGCTGATTTTGTAACAAGTAAAGGATCTATTATACCCTTTTTAATCATATCAACATTAACCCCTTTTGTTACATCTACACCTCTACCCCATTTAGAAACTTTTATATCTTCAGGTTTAAACCCTGCGTTTGAAAGTATTCTTATGTAAGGTGAAGCTAGTGCCACCTTTAATATTTGAAGTCCAGTGTATTCGCCTTGATTTAAAGTATCTTGCCAATCAGCTGCCCCTGCAAATAAAAGAGCAGTACCACCTCCTGGTAGTATTCCTTCTTTTTTAGCAGCTCGAACAGCGTGTATTGCATCATCAACGCGATCTTTCTTTTCTGAAACTTCTACTTCGGTATCGCCTCCTACATAAACTATAGAAACACCTCCGTTTAATATCGCTAACCTGCTTTCTAAGTGCGGGCGCATTACGTGGTGTTTTTCGTCTGCTAATTGTTCTTCTAGGTATTTGACCCGTTTGTCTACTTCTTCAGATGTTTCTTCTATTGCTATAGTAGTACCATCTGTATCTATGATAGCCTTTTTGGCTGATCCAAGCACTTCAGGGGTGATATTGTCAAGCGAATCTCCTAAATTTTCATCTAATACAGTAGCACCCGTAAGAAGGGCAATATCATCCAGTATGTCTTTTCTTTTTAAACCGAAAGACGGGGGATCGATAATATTGCAACGTATATTGCCCTTTACGTGATTCATTGCTAAAGCAGAAATGATCTGGTTGTCGCACGGGGCAATGAGCAGTAGCGATTTGTTTTGCTTAATCGCATACTCCAATAGCGTTTGAATTCGTCGGATGCTTTTAATTTCAGAAGCGCATAAAAATATTAATGGCTTTTCTAACTCCGAGACTTCCTTCTCTTTATTGGTATAAAAATGTATACTTTTACTTATAGACTTAACGTGTGTTCCGTCTACAGTTTCAATATACGTTTCATTAGTTGGAGATGACTCCATTGTTACGACACCGTTGTCGCCAGCCGCTTCAAAAGCCTGGGCAATAAAATTGCCAAGTGACTCGTCATTGTTACACGATATAGTTGACACTTGGTTCAATCTTTTATTATCTACAGGCAAAGCTTTCTTGTCTAGGAAATTCACGACATGTTTTACAAATTTCTCCATACCGTTTCTTACGTCACGGAAAGAATGCTCATCTCCATTTAATTCAAAATAGTTTTTAATAATACTTTGTGCAAGGACGGTAGATGTTGTTGTACCATCTCCTGCTTTTGTTGCTGTCTGTCTAGATGCTTGCCGTAGCATATTTACACCTAAGTTTTCTATAGGGTCATCTAGATTTATATAGTTAGCAACTGTAACCCCATCTTTGGTTACGTGTGGGTTTCCAAAATCATCTTCAAGCACAACTGTTCTACCTGAAGCGCCTAGCGTTGTAGCTACAGCCTCAGACAGTTTGTCTATGCCACGAATTAATTTATCTTTAGCCTCTTTACCGAAGCTTAAATTTTTTACAATCTTTGGTGATCCAAATTGTACAGCCATTTGATTTGATTTAATTTATATAAGTTATATTATTGTATAAAGCGAAAGATTATCCACAGGGCTATAAAGCCTATCAATACTTCCATCTTAGCAGTTCCATTTACGTCTTGCGGCTTTCCCCCTTTCGGATTTCCAGCTACGAGATCTAGCACAAAAAGATTTTCTTCTTTTCCAAGCTTTACTACCTCTTTTTAATTTAGAAGGAGGCGTTGTAACCGCAGTCTTTAATTTAGATCCCGGGTTATCTCTTCTATATTTAGCAACTCCTTTTGAGGTCATACCGCCACCGGCTGATTTCCCAGAGCCTTTGCCCTTTTTTACTTTGCCGTAATAACCTAACGATTTCTTTCTTGAAGGTGCATTAGATTTACGTCTAGTAAGAGGACTCATGCCGCAGGTGCAAGTTGCATGCTTGTGCATAAAAGTTTCACTCATTTTGTGTTATTTTTCTTAGTTCCTTTGCCATAGCCGCCTCTGTTTTTTTTAACAGAAACAAATTTTTTAGCAGTATGGTCATAATCAAGTCCTACTATTATTTTACCCTTTTTTATAGCAGCCCTTCTTTTTCTTTGGTTCTCCGCTTTCATCCTTGTACGGCGAGGGGTTTTAGCTACTTTAAGGTCACGGACTAATTTTGCTTTCCTGGCCTTAGGACTTAATTTTTGAGGCATTACTTCTTTTTATAAGGTTTAGATCCACCTCCACAGAATTTCATGTGACGTGTAAGTGGAATACCTTTTTCATCTTTTGTATATCCCATGTTTTTTTGCACCTCTGGCGGCAATTCTTGTAAACCTTCTGCATCCTTAGGTATAGGTTTTGTAAGAGCGCTATTATACATACGTGTAGTTGGGGGAAAGTGTCCCGTTACTCTAGCTTCCATAGATTGCGTGGGCATCATGGTATCTGATCTATCTTTATTTTTTAGCCTAGGTATTCCCCCTAAAGCTTTAAGCACAGCGGGAGCTGCTTCTTGCATTTCACCCCTAGCATTCTTATCTATTTTTTTTGCAATGGCGGTTTTAGCAGCCACCATGCCTAACATTGGAATTCCTAGCATCTTAATAATCGTATTTTCCGTTCATTCTTTTATATGGGGTTGTACCCATACCTTTGCGGCTAGTTTTTACACCTTTTTCTTTTCTACCTAAAATTGCTTTGATAGCGTTAGGATACGCTTTTGGTCCTTTCATTCCCATGATTACTTCTTTTTAGTGTTCATTGATTTTAACATGGCATCTATTCTAATAGCTTGCCCTTTATGCATCGCAGATGCTTTCTTTAATTCCGCAGATATTTTTTTGAGTTTTCGCGCGTCCATACTATTTCTTTTTACGTTTTGTTTTCTTTCTTCTTATTTGAGATGTACGCTTACCCATACCCACTCGTTTCTTTTCGGCTACTGCCTTGCGTTTTTCAGACGAGGACATTTCACCCCAGGTTTTAACTGTTTTACCAGATATACGCTTAGAAGGCCTGCATTTTTTAACACCCCTACGTTTAGAAGAACCACAGGGATTACCTTTTTCGTCGGTCCATTTTTCTTTAAACCAACGTTTAAGATTTGCTCCTTTCTGCGTTTTTCTTACTGGCATTTTATTCTTTTAATAATTCTTTGGCTTTAGCCCTATCATCATAGTCAAGAGCAGCTCTTAAGATAACTTTATCCATAATGTCATCTTGATTCTTTAACATCTCTCTTTGGAGATCGATAACCATTTTTTCTAGGTCATCTTTTGATTTTATTAAGTAGTCGATTGAAAGTTGCTTTCTTTCGATGTCCGCCTTGAGTGCGTTGATGTCATCTGGTTTAGATCCAGTGATTGTGGATACTACTATCCCTATGGATGCAGATATAGTACCAATGAGCATCATAACTACTTCTTTGTTGCCGTCTAATACAGGGTATTGTATAAGCGCGACGATTACTGCAATTACAAATAAGAAAATAAATAAACTACCAATATAATGGCGAATTTCCTTTGCTACTCCGTTCCTAGGCATGTTCATCCCCGAGCAGCTTTTTTTCTGCATTTTGCAATAGCACCTGAAGCATACGCGGAAGGGAATACTTTATACGTGCGTTTTACCTTGTAGTAGCAGCGATCCTTTTTCATAAAGGGTGTCGCTCTTTTTAATGGTGCCATGGTTAATTCATTTTTTTGGTTAATTGCGAAGCATCTAGAAATCCTTTTTCGTATTCTACATGCTTTTCTATATTAAGGATGCGTTCCTCAAGACGTGATATAACTATTATCTTTTCGTCAAGTCTTTCGTGTACCAGTGATATTTCATCTTTTAGAGCGGTAAACTCAGAGAAAATGCCACCTGCTGTGAATACAGCTACGATGAAAGATACCACAAGGGACAGGTTGTTCTTTACAAATGTATCGGGCATACTAATTATGCATTATCTCAATGTACAGCGTCTGAGCTAAGCGGGCCTCAACGGGCGTCGCTATGCGCATGTCTTGAGTTAGTTCTTTAAATCTATTGTACTTATTCGTTTTGGCACTGGCACAGCTTGTCATTACCGCTAGAGTGACCATCATTATCGTGATCCGTATCATGTTTGGTTGTTTGCGCTATATGTATTTCAATAATAGCATGTGTTAGTTTGTCCACGGCTTTACGTAACTCCTTAAGTTCATTCCGGATACCGTTAGCTTTAATGTGGGTGTATTCTTTGCTCATTACATTTGATTTAAATTATTTGTCAATATAAATAGAATCTTTGTGTTGCATTATACATTTAGCAATAAATGTTATAATTTAAAGTCATATTAGTAACGTATGCCACTATGTATTGCATTATTTACATACATTACTCAATATTACTGCTACATACTCAGTTCGTAACTCACTGTTATACAATTACATGCACAGTGTACTGTCATATCCTCAGTATTATGTACATTATATCATCACATTGTCAGTACATATCTATACATATTAATACATACTCAAAATAAATTATATATTGTCACTAATATAGTAATTGTTCTATATATGTATTGAGTAAATTATTATATTAACAATGTTTAATACATTTTATCATTACATATACAATATTTATATTACTTTATTATATAATTTATATTACTATAATATATATTACATAAATTTTACAAAAAGTATACTTTTGTATTTATTATTTAATTATTATATATAATATACGTCACAAACTATATATAAATGTGATAATATAAGTGTAATTAAAATATAAATATAAACTTTAAAAAAATATAAAAATGTCAAATTTAAAAAACTTAAAAACTAATCACTATATTTCTAAAATATTAAAAGTTAAAAAATTAAAATTTAAAAATAATATATACTTTGGTTTTAATATAAATGATTTACAAAATATAAAATTAAAAGATAAATTAAAAATAGAAAATGTTATAGAATTTAATTTAAAAGGTTTAACATTTATAAATAAAAAATATATACAAAAATCTACTTTAAATAATATATAAAATAATAATAAAAATACGTTACAAAGTATATAATAAAGTGATAATATAATTGTAAATAAAATATAAATAATAATAAAATAAAATATAATAAAATGAATAAATTCTTAATAAATGAATTAAAGTTATTAAAAGATAATAACTATTATGGAAGTAAAAAACAAATAGAAAGAGAAAAGTTTATATATAATATAAGTTTTAAAGATTTTGGTTTAGAATTAAAATATAATGAAAGTATAGAAGAATTTTATAATAGATATTTAAAATTAAGTTTAATATATAATATATAAATAATAAAAAAATAAAAATATGAAAATAAATAAAATTATACAAAGTTATAAAAATACAAATATGAATAAAGAATTATTAAGTTATAAATTAAAAAAGTATTATAACTTAAATGAAAATGAAAGAATAATTATTAAACATAGTATATAATGAATTTAAATAAACATTTAAAAGAAGTTAAAATACAAAATAAAATTATATTAAATAATTTAGTTAAAAATGAATTAGATAAAATATTTAAATATGATTATTATGGAAGTGAAGAACAAATAGAAAATGAAAAAATTATAATGAATAATTGTATAGTTTTAGATAATAAATTAGAAATGAAATATAATGAAACTATAGAAGAATATTACTTAAAAATATATGATTTTACAAAATAAAAATAAAAATATGAAAAAATTCCATTGGAATGTAGAAACTTTAGATTATTTTCAACTATTAAAACATAGTGAAGGAAATAAAAAAATGAAAGAAAGTGTAGAAATGTTTGTTTATAATGACTGTTTTTTAAATGATAATGAAGATTATGAAGATTTAATTAAAGATTTATTATATCAAATTGAAAATACAACTTTAGAAGAAATAGAAAATTTAAAAAAATAAAATATGAACAATGAAATGTTAAAAAGAATTTATGATGAATTAATAAATTTACATGATTTTTATAATGATTTAAAAGATGAAGATGGATTAAGAAATGTAAGTTTCTTATTAGATGAATTAAATAAAAATATAAAAGAATAAAAATTATGACAGAATATAATAGATTTATGGAATGGGATAAAGATGATTTAGTCCATTGTATACTTGAACAAGATAATATTATAAAAAAACAAAAAAAGAAAATAAAAAAATTAAAAAATAAATAATATGAATATAGAATTTGATAGAGATGAATTGTATAATGATTTTATACAAACTTATTCTGACGAAAGTCACGAAGAAATTATAGAAAGAATAGATTTAATTGAATTTATTTTAAAATATGATACAACAAGAGATTTAAACTTTTTAAAATCTCAAGATTTAGAAGAATTAATTGATATAAAAGAAACAACAAGAGAAAGTTATTTAAAAATTGAACCAAAAGTAAAAAGTGTTGATGATTTTGATTTAGATACTTATATTGATTTCAATAAAATAGTTGATGATTTTGAATTAGATAGTGGTGATTTATCTCCTGAAGATTTTTATAAATTACATGAAATATTTAAAAAGTTTATTACAACAAATAAAAATTAATTACAAAAGGTGTTGAAGTGTGTTTTTTCCTTAAACGAACAGACAAATGGATAAATGGTTAAAATGAGTTCGATTCTCATCTATCCAACTAATATAAAAATAAATAATATGAATAGATATTTAATAATTTTAGGTTTAGAAACATTGTTAGAACAAGTAAAAAATTCTGATAATAATAAAGAAAGAATAAAAGAAATTAATGAACAAATTACAATAATAAAAGAATATGATTATAATAAATAAAATAACAGGTAGAGATGTTTCCAGAGAGTATTTAGGTTTAATGGAAAATTTAATAACAAATGAAGAATTTGAAACTATTACATTAACTCCGGGAAAAACTGGTAAATTAGAATTATTTAATTAAAAATAATTAATAAAATACATTACAAATAAAATTAATAAGTGATAATATATATAAATAAAATAAATATGATACAATTAACAAAAAAAATGATCGACGATAAGTTAAAGCAAATTGCTATACATGAAAATAGATTTGGTGAATGTACAATGACCAGAGCAATGAAAAAATATTGTGAAAATGAAAGGTACAGACAAAATGTAAATGCTTTTAATAAAGCAAGTGGTGAAACAATTAAAAATTATTTAAGAAATGTATAAAGACGATTTAATATATGAATATAACGACGATATGTGGCATTTATATCATGAAGGTAGTATTGATTGCGTTGATACTTTTACTAGAGAAACACATCAGTGGTTAGAAAATAAAGTAATATATAGAGATGATTGCAAAGAATATTGTAATAAATTAGATACAGATATATTTGAAGAACATCATATATTTGGTCGTGCAAATAATTGGTTTGAAGCAGGTTACAATGCTTTATGGGACTTATTGCATGAAAACGAAAAAGCATTAACTTTTAGCAAAATGAAATTACAAAATGAAAATGCATAAAGTTTGGAGATTATACTTATTAGATAATAAAAGTATAACTGAAATAAGTAAAGAATTAAATATAACAAAAAGTAAATTAAAATTAAAATACGGATTAAAATGAATTTAAAAAGAATAAAAGAATTAAGAAATGTAGTGCATGATGCTCAAACTAAAATGGACCTTATAAGCAAAAGAATTACACAAGGTGGTTTATCACTCGATCAACAAATATCGCATCTTGATAACTTTGCTGCAAATCAATCTAGGCATATGCTCGGCAACGAAGAACTATATAAATTATTAAAAATGAATAAATGAGTATAACAAAAGAATTAGATGTAATAGTAACAGACGTTGCAGATGTAATAAATGAACATATTAATAATAGTATTTCATGGGCTATTGACGGGACAATAGTTGAAGAATTGGAACACGATTATTTTTGTGAAGCAATAGAAGATATTAGAGCATCAGTAATAAAAAAATTAAAAAATTATTAAAATAATTATGAAAAATACGTTACAAACCAATACACAAAGTGATAATATAAGTGAAGAAATTAATGAAATGTTTCTTGAATTACAAATAAATAAAATAGATTATAATGAATAAAAACGAAAATTTACAGAATTACATTGAGTTGCAAACAAAATTTAACAGAATGAATGAAATTGTCAGTGAATGGCAATTTGAATATGCTATTGAAAAATTTAAACCATTAATTGATGATGGCTTTGACGGAAATGATATTATACAATATTTTACTGTAAAGCTAATTGATTACATTGATAACAAATATGAACCAACAAAAACAATTGAAAATGGCGGGAAATAAATTTAACACAGAATTTGCTATACACCGACCAGATCGTTACAGAATTCAATTTCAAGATCAAGATGGTGTTGTGCAAAGTATGAACGGAACACCAATGCAAGTATTAAATTATATATTAAACCAACAGTTATGAAATATTGTAGATGCGGTAAAGTAATGCCACAAGCAAGAATTGATCTTGGCTACAATAAATGTGTGCAATGCTCTGACACTCAGTTATATAGTTATGTGCCAATCATCGCAAATAAACAAGTACTCGAAGTACAAATCGTTGATCAAGCTACAAGTGCAAATGTTCACAGAGCTTGGCGACGCAAATAAAATATTAAGAGCACCGGAGGATTGCTGACGAGCGATATATACTAGTTATAAATGCAGGTCATGATCTGCGCCTCCGGCCATGGGCGTGACGGGTAAGTGTTGAGAAAGTTCGAAAGTACACTATCAACAAACGGAGGTTCGACTCCTCCCACGTCCACTAAATAGGGAAAAGTCTGGAAGCCGAAAGGTAGAAAGGTGATATAAACAGATTAAAAGTATAAGGCGCCGAGCGCATCTCTGTCATTCCAGTTTCACTCGTTCCCTTCTTATTAACTAAAAATTAAAATTATGACTAAAAAACAAATTGAATTAAAAATTGAATCAAAGCTGATTAGCAAAATTACTAATCATAGGCTTATGACGCGCGAAACATTTAAAAATAGACACAAAGGTGATTTCCCAGACGTAAATAGAGGTCAGTGTGCTTATCACATAAATGAACTGCGTATCTGGCTTAGAATAGCCCAGCACGTTGATAAAGCTAAAAATATGACGTGGCTTAACCACACCAACAAAATTGAACCTTATGAAACTTATTATGCAAAACAATTAACTAAATAAATATGACAGCTCTAGAAAAATTACAAGAAAAATTACAAATTGAAATCATAGATTCCCTTGCGAATATTACAAATTATGATTTAGAAATTAGTACATGCATGACTGCTGATGGTTATGATGTATACGTTATGACTAACGACCCTTATGAACGGCCAGACTGGGAAAATGATGTTTACTATTATCAACCATCATTTGATGACATTATGTCACGTATTATGGAATTAGAACCGGGAGATAAGGTATATGTAGATGATATAGAGGAATACTTTCCTGAATATGAGATTGAAGATTGGATTAACAATAACGAAGATACAGATGAAGACTATTAAAATTAGAAATTTAAAAACAAATAAAATGATTGAAATGAAACCTTATTTAATTGGCGACATACCAAATAGCTTTAACAAATACAAAGATGTATACTTTAATAAAAACGGTATAACTTATATTGAGAAAAAAGAATCTTTTTGGGATGCCATTAGCTAAAGTAATTGTAGATAATGATATGTATTTAATAAATACAGCTACTCCAATTGATTTTCAAGAAAAATTAATTAACCGCATAATAAATCAATATCCACCAAATACTTTGTGGGAATATTTTGAAACTGTAGAAATAAATGATGTAATATGACAAGTGAACAACTTAATAAGCTTGCTGATTTAATAAGTGATAAAATAATAACTTATTTGGATCATCAATTTAATATTGAACCGATTAAAGAAATTGGCCCTCAAGAATTTTTTCATCATTCTTTAGACACTTTTGGGAATATTAAAAATATTGATAAAAAAACATTAATTGCAACACAGCTTCAACAACTTGAAGCAACAAGAGATGAATTACTAGAACAAGAAAAATATGAATTACTATCTGAATTAAAAGAAATATATGACAAACTTAAAAAAGAATATGATGAACTTTAAACCAATGCTGGCACACCCAGTATCAAAAAAAATTGAATATGACCAAACACTATTTATCCAGCCAAAGCTGGACGGAGTTAGATGCTATATTACAGCAGACGGCGCATTTAGCCGAAACAACAAGCAGTTCTACAATTGTAAACATATACTCACTGAGCTTAAACCACTCTTTGCTAGTAATCCTTATCTTATTCTTGATGGCGAGCTTTACAATCATAAGTTTAAAAACAATTTTAACAAAATAATTTCTCTTGTGCGTAAACAAAAACATACACAACAAGATAAATTTGAATCTGCAAGTTATCTGCAATTCCATTGCTATGATATGTTTTCTGGCTATCTAAAATTTATTGATCGCACTCTTGCTATTACAAGTCTTAAAAGTAAATACAAACTTAAGTTTACCCATGAGGTTGATACCAAGGTAGTATTTAATAATAAGCAACTAAACAAATATCACGAACAAAACAAAGCAAGTGGCTACGAAGGCTCAATGCTTAGAACAAACAGTTTATATGAACAAAAACGAAGTTACACATTACAAAAAATTAAAGACTGGTCGGACACCGAGATCACAATCACTGATTATATTGAAGGCAAAGGCAAATTCAAAAATGGCCTTGGTAAATTCATCGGTGTTGATTCGGACGATCGAATAGTTGAAGTACCTTGGCCATCACTTACGATACTTGACCGTCAAGGTATATGGCACAACAGAGCAGCTTACATTGGCAAACAACTAACCTTTGAGTATTTCGAGCGCACACCATCTGGAGCATATCGTTTTCCTCGAGCTAAAGCAATGCGCAGTTATGAGTAAACTTATCTGGGAATTATATAACACAAATCAAATTAGCGAAGAAGTCGCACACAAATTATTAGACAAATTATATGAGTAAAAAATTATACAAACATTTGCTATACACGAACTATAACGGAATAGTACAAAAAATTAAAACAGAAAAAAATGAACTTAAAAATAAAAAGAAGGCAAGATCATAAAAATTATATTTTTGATAATATATATAGACTGCGCAGGGAAATAATAAATGACGTTTTAACGGGTACTAGAAAAGAAAAAATGCCTATAAAAATGTTAAAACATAAAGCGTGTTTGATATTAAAATATAGTAGACGACTAAAACTATTACATATATGAAATGGTACAGCCACCCAACTTATAAGTCTCACTTAAATCAAATGAAATCATTCAAGTCCGTAGACAATATAAAAAGTCCTTATATTGAATGGCCTAGATCTTTAGCTAATTCATTTAATAGAGCTTACTCAAGAATTGGTATACTGGATTTAAATGATTTATTGCAAGAGGGATATTGTAGTTTTTATAGAGCATGGAAAAAATTAGACTGGGAGTTAATAGGAAAGTCTATTCCTGAAGAGCGTAATGGTATAATAATCAACTATTTAAAAATAAATATTAAAAATGGTATTAAAAGAGCCATTGCAAAAGATAGAGACACTATAAGGATTCCTGAAGCTTATTATAATTTAAGACCTCACGGTGATGCTTATGATGGTAAATACGATGCTAACTACCAAATTGATATTTTTTTAACTAGAACATTTTCATCTTTTTTTAACTCTGATTATTTAGATATTGTAGATCAAACACCTGATTTTAATAATGAGCAATTAAATTTATTACTTAATGATGTATTTAATAAATTTTTGACTACCTTTGAGAGAGAAGTTATTAAAAGATCTTTTGGTATTGATGAACCTTATGATAAACCTCAAAGCATTAAAAAAATAGCTGAATGGTTTAATAAATCGCCAGTGTGGATTAAGAAAACTAAAGCACGAGCTTTACTCAAACTTAAAGACGAAGAAATAACTCAAATAATAAACAATTTTTTAGAAAAATGATATACTTTTTTATATTTTTATGTAATAAATATTATAGCTATGAATACTAAATTATACGACATTGAAGATGATATAATAGATAGAGGCGATGCCACTAATATGGACGAAGCTTTAGACTATTACAAAATAGAGCGCATTTATCAGCATGATAAAAATATGCATGATAAACTAAGTGATTTTAATATCAGAGTAGAATCTGACTATTACAATTCTTATTATATAAATGGTAGTTTCACTACCAAGACAATTAAATTAAATAATAAATTATATCACAAATTAAATGACAACAGCAGAAAAATTAAGTAATATCCAAATAGAGTTTAAAGCTAAAAAATCCAGGTTTAACTCTTTTGGTAAATATAATTTCAGGTCAGCTGAAGATATATTGGAAGCATTGAAACCTATTAACAAAAAATACCGAGTGTATTTTACGGTAAACGAAACATTTATACCGGCTGAGCTACCTGTGATAGAAACGACAGCTACTATGTTTGATATAGATGAAAATTCTAAAATTGCAGCAAAAGCTATTGTAGCAGTTGATTTGAATCAAAAAGGTATGGCAACACCTCAACAGTTTGGGAGCGCCTCTAGCTACGCTAAAAAATATGCACTAGGTAATCTATTATTAATAGATGATACTGCAGATGCGGACGCTACAAATGATCATGGGAAGCTAAAACCAAAGATCAGTTCTAACAATATTGACAAAGCTAAAAAGTTTTTAGATAATGGAGGATTATTAAAAACTTTACAAGATAAATATGATATAGAACCAACTGCATTAAAACAATTACAGAATGGATAAGCAAGAGATATTAAATAAACTACGAGATGACGAAAATTATTACGGTGATTTTGGAAAACAGTTTTTAAGCAATTCTGACATTTCGTCGTTATTAAATAACCCTCTTGATTTCAAGAAGCAATTATCTCCATCACCAGCATTGGTAATAGGAGGCTACTTCCATACATGTATACTGGAGCCACACAAGCTTGATAAGTTTAAAATAATTAAATCTAGTACAAGGAATACAAAAGTATATAAAGAATTATCTGACGGAGATATTTGTTTATTAGAACATGAGGCAGATAATATACAACTAATGCGAGAAAAAGCTTTAGGTAATGATTTGTTTAAAGATTTAATTCAAGAAGGAGACGTTGAGTATGAAGTTCCTGGACTTATTGAGCTTGAAGGTTTACAGTGGAAAGGTAAAGCAGATATTATTAATAAATCTCATCAACTTGTAGTTGATTTAAAAACAACTAACAATATAAATTCATTTCAAAATAGCGCTCATAAATATAATTATGACAGTCAAGCTTACATATATTCTAAAATGTTTGGTTATGAATTAATATTTTTAGTTATTGATAAAAACACACGACAACTTGGATTGTTCGATTGCTCAGATAGATTTTTAGATTCTGGTCAAAACAAAGTTGCAAGAGCAGCCCAAGCCTATAACGAATTTTTCGTTAATGAAGACATTGACATAGGTCAATATTATATTTCTAAAACACTTTAATTTAAATTTAATTTTATGAGAACAAAAAAGAAAATTTGTGATGTTACTGGAATCGAAACAAAACCAGCTAATTTTTATGCAAACCAATCGCATGTAAAAGCAGTTGATAATATGAGAAGATTAACAGGAGCAAATAAATCACAGCTTAAAAGAATGTTTAACCAATTAGCTACATACTAATGGCAAGTATTATTTCAGCAAACATTGACTTAACTAAAATTGATAAGTCAAAAATTTATGAAGGTAAAAAAGGTAAGTATTATCCGGTAACTATTGTTTTAAATGATGAACCTGGCCAGTATGGCGATTCAGGATATATTCAAACAGAACAAACTAAAGAGGAAAGAGATGCAAAACAGCCTAAAAGTTATTTAGGAAATGTTAAAGTTGTATGGACTAACGGAGAAAATGTAACTACTGCAGCTAGAGAAGGTATGCCACAGCAAACTTCTATGCAGGCACCAGCTCCTACTCCTGCTATGACCTCTGAGCCTGATCTTCCTTTTTAATGAATGAAGATTTTGATTTTATAAACATCGAATATGACGACGATGGAGAGATAACTTTAATTGAAGACTAATGAATACAACTGAGATTAACGGGTTTGAAATTGACACATTTAATCAGTATGATCTACAGGCTGGGAAAAGAGAGGGTATATGCCCTCTCTGCTCTCATACAAGAAAGTCTAAAAATCAAAAAGCTAAATGTGCAATGTACGACTGGGAAAGAGGTCTCGGAACTTGCATGAATTGCAATGAGGTATTTCAATTACACACATTTAAAAGACAATCAAATAAATTGAAAGAATACACCAAACCAGAATGGAAGAATAAGACAGACCTTAGTGATAAGGCAATTAAATGGTTTGAGTCTCGTAGTATTAGTCAAAAAACTTTAGTAAAAATGAAAGTTACTGAAGCTATTGAATATATGCCACAAACCGGCAAAGAAGAAAATACAATACAATTTAATTACTTTATTAATAACGAACTTATAAATATAAAGTATAGAGATGGAAGGAAAAATTTTAAACTGGTTAAAGGAGCCGAAAAGGTTTTCTATAACATTGATAACATTAT
>Ga0181413_1000167_pt1 | contig 18767 bp, 12 predicted proteins | sample 36SPOviralmetaG_FD_130111 | JGI IMG/M metagenome (GOLD analysis project Ga0181413, IMG submission 130111) | Marine viral communities from the oligotrophic San Pedro Time Series (SPOT) site, San Pedro Channel, CA, USA - 36 SPOT_SRF_2012-09-28 | ecosystem: Environmental > Aquatic > Marine > Strait... | reverse complement strand
TTTCGGCAAGGTCGCTAAGGACAACATTGAGTCCACGGCTGATGAGCATGGGAGAGTTTTCAATGAATGCGTACTCGGATCGTACTTCCCGAATAATTCTTGCTCCCTCTCCCCATAGTCCTGATCGTTTTCCTGAGATTCCTTCTGCGTTTTTGTTTGCTGCTGAGATGTCTTGACATGGAAATCCGAGAGATACCACGTCAACAATGCCTTCCCATCGTGTTCCGTCAAATGTGCAGACGTCATCCCAGATCGGGAAAGGATCGAGCAAACCTTCATTTTGTCGTTGGATAAGTACAGCTTGGCAGTAGGGGTCTTGCTCAACTCCGCAGATGGTTTTCCAGCCGAGGAGTCGTGAACCAAGTAGTCCGCCACCAATGCCTGAGAATAGAGAAATTTCATTCAAAATTACCTCTTATATATAAGGTGGGGGGAAAATCGTAGGAGTTTACATAGGTGGGCAATACGATTTCCCATAAATGGACGATGTCCACCTTACCCCTTACTCTTGCTTGTTCTGGCAACAGCGGCGTTGTCGATCAGATTAGGATATTTCCGGCCTGATTTCTCAGCCCTCTTCCTAGCCCGCATCTTCTGACTTGCCGTTAATTTCTTGGACTTTTTCTTTGGGTTGTCCTTTTCCCAAAATGGTTTGTCAGCCATTTGTAACTCCTATGTATGTAATGAACCCTCTCGTAGAGCAGACCAGTCAATATCTGATCTCATGTCCTCAGCCCTTATAGGCAAACCTTTATCCTTGGCGAGTCGCTCTAAAGAAGGAATTCTTTTTAATGGAATTGTGTCGGTACGAATCCACAAACTGACAGCTTGAGAACTGATTCCCATAGCTTTGCCAATCTTTGAAGTGCCGCCCAGCAATGTAATAATATCTTTAGTTTTCATCAGCCTTATAATATCAGAGTATTTTTAGCTTTCTGTACTTTTGTACCTTTGCTAAATCTTTGCTAAATAATGTTAACTTGTGTAAACTTGTCTACAGGAACGTATGTTTATGTGTGCGTACTAGCAAGTAGTGCTAACAAGGAAATTCAAAAATGGGCAAAATAATCCGCAGAGGTCGAGGTAGTTTGATCGGTAAAGACCGGGGAGTCATTACAGCCGAAAAGATCGAACTGACTAGGCGAGAAAAGGTTTTTCCTGAAAAGATTAAAATTGCCCGAAAGCTTCTTGATTTAACTCAAGGAGAGTTAGCTGATAAATTGAAATGCTCTCGTGTGACTGTTTCTATGTGGGAGTCCAATGTTACTAAAATATTACCCACGAGAACCAATTTAGAAAAACTCGCTGATCTATTAGACGTACCTCTAGAGTTATTAGACGATGAGGACATCAACGCTGAAGCTTTGTGGACCATTTGTAAGGACAAAGAAATAGACAAGAAATTGGAAGCTGATGCAAACTTTATGACAAAGTATTGCAATGGAGAATTCGATCATCCATTGCCGAAAAACTATAGCGTTGATGTACAAGTTCTTAGAGATAAAAAGACGGGCGAGGTTATTAAAGGTGCAAAGCATTTTGACCTAAGAATAAATGATGAAATAAAGATAATCGATTTCGGAAAACAACCATTTCCAATCGATGCTTTTAGAAAGTGGAGAGAACAACGCAATAAATCCAAGCGTTATCAGAAACTCCGAGATGCTATGCAACTCTATAAGGATGGCTCAGTTAAGCGGTTTACAGAGTTATTAGATAAAAGTGAGTTGCTCCATGATAAAAGAATCAAGCATGGAAGACATATAAAGAGCCATGAAAAGATTTCTAGTAACAGTGGGCTTGAAGCATTGCTTCCTCTTGTTGACAGAAAGATTATTGGAGATGAGGATAGTTACTCACGAGTAGCTATTGAACGTGCAAATGCAGCTAAGAGTTATAACTTTTGGCCGGGGGTAGGAATGCTTTGTGAAGAACAAGTACCACAGTTTCAAGAGCGATATGGTGGTGCTTTTGTTTGGGATCAGTACTCCATGGAGTTTGACTTTTGTTGTGAGCGAACTGGTTGCGTTGCTCGATATGCAACCCTTCACAAACACAATGAGATTGACTTGATGAAAGCTGAGATCGAGCGAATGTGTGGGCAACTATTAGTCATGGAAAAGATGTATGGGAAAAAGCTTAATAAGTACATCCTTATATATGACCGTGAGTCTAGGCACGAACCCTTGTCTAAGTTCCAAGAATTCGGTCCTCCTAAATGGATGGCTCAATTAACCCAGAGTTGTAAGATATCGGTACTATTCTTTTCTAAATCTAAAGAAGCCGTAGAGACACTACTAAATCTAGTAGACCACAAGTAAGTAAGCGGTTGTAGGCACAAATATCCTGTGGGTTTGTGGGGGAATTCTCTCCTCCAAAATACAAAAGTACAAATAACTATTTTAGGTATGTTAGCATTCCTTTATCGATGTTTATTTCTTAGCAATGTTTCTAAATTAAATAATGTTAAGTTATAGCGCAACAAGGATAACCAATTACATATCAGGATAAAAACTTATGAATCAACCCCTAGCAAAAATAGAAATACCTATATTTAGTCTGGAAGACTTTGACGTAGTTCAAACCACTTTAAGAAATATTCAAGATCGTAACGGTCTTACGAATTCTGGCTCTGAGGGAGGGGGAGATTTACCCTTTACTTCCCCGGCAAATCCAAAGCCAGATAACAGGGAGGGCAACTCCGGGGAATCTGTCTCCTCAGCCCCGGAGAAACCCGCTACTAAGAAGCGAACAAAGAAAACTACTGCTAAGGCAGAAGCGATTGATATCTCTCAGGTGCGTGAACTTATTCACTCTATATTAAAGAGGGGTCCTGATTCCAAACCAATCGTGCTTTCCCTTCTTAAAGAGTTTGCTCCTGAGACCGGGCGATTAAGTGATGTCACAGATTTAGGCGGACTCGTTAAGAAATTGGAGTCAGCTTAATGCCACAGGCTCACTCAATACTGAGTCCATCGGGCCTACAACTGGCAACGAATTGTGAAGCTTCGGTTCTCGCGGGATATCAATTACCTGATGAACCCCAATCTGAAGCAGCTAGAAAGGGAACCCTCGCTCACAATATAACTGAGAATGCGATCAACAGTTGGCTTTTATCAATCGGCAAAATGTCTAAAGAGCCTCGTGACGAGGGTTCACAATTCGAGTATAGCAAAAGTTTGTTAGCCCATCCTGACTGGTCTGAAGAATTGAACGATAGGGCTATGGAAGCCCTTTATTATGCGAAATCTCTTATACAAGAGATTCTAAAGAAACACCCTGATGCCAAAATATTTACTGAGTTGCAACTCTCGTTAGAACCATTTGTTAAAGATGGCTTTGGGACCTGTGATTTAATAATCATCGTAGAAGGCAAAGTATATGTTATCGATTGGAAGTTCGGTCGATACCGTGTGCTTGCCGAAAACAATCAACAGATCATGGCTTACGGATTATCAGCATTGCAGGAATTTGATCTCCTCTACTCTATCCAGCAAGTTGAGATGCATATTGTCCAACCTACAATTGACAATGTTTCTGTCTGGACACTTTCAGCAAGTGATTTGCTTGACTGGGGGTATAAAGATTTAAAGCCTTTGGCAAAACGAGTTTTATCAGGTAATGCAGAATTTTCCCCGGGAAGTCATTGTGGGCATTGCAAAGTCCGAGCCGTTTGTAGGGCAAGAAGTGAATACAATTTACACATTGCTGAACAGGATTTCGGAAAACCATCGGACCTATTAACCGATGATGAACTCGCACGAGTTGTTAAAAAGGTTGATGAGTTTTCAAAATGGGCTGAAGACATTCGTTCTTATATGCTTCAGCAATCCCTGACAACTGGAAAGCATTGGAGTGGATGCAAGATTGTTGAAAGCCGCACTCAGAGAAAATATTCAGATACCGATCTCGTTGCATCTAGATTAGCCAAAAATGGTTATGGAGATAGCGAGATTTTCCAAAAGAGATTAATCAACCTAACAAGTATGAAAAGACTTTTAGGTGCAAAGAAGTTTGGCTCGATCATTGAGGACCTGTTAGTTAAGCCCAAGGGTCAGCCAAAACTCGTGCCGGACGATGATCCTCGTCCGACATATAAACCATCTTCAGATGCGACTGAAGATTTTTCTAAACCGTAAACAACGAAAAACCGAAAGGACGTTAAATTTATGAAACCATCTACCAACAACATCGGCAAAACTAGAGTCGTAACTGGCGAGTGTCGAGCAAGTTATGAAAGTTTGCTTCAGCCGAAACAATCTTTGAATGGCAACATGGAATATAGTTGTAGCATTTTAATTCCTAAGACCGATAAGAAGACCGTTGCTGATATAGAAGCAGCAATTGATGCAGCTAAGGCTAAAGCGAAAAACGAAAAGTGGGGTGGCAAAATACCGCCAAATTGTAAATCGCCTATGCGAGATGGCGATACAGATCGACCAAACGATGATGCCTACAAAGGGCATTGGTTTATAAATGCTAAGTCTAGAAATAAACCAAATGTCGTTGACCAAGACGTAAGACCAATTATCGATCGGACTCAAGTTTATTCGGGTGGCTATTTTCGTTTTGCCTTAAGTCTGTATGGTTACAACGTCAATGGAAATATTGGTGTTGCTGCTGGTCTAGAGAACGCCCAGAAACTTCGTGATGGCGATCCTCTCGGCGGTAGTACTAGTGCTGAGTCAGACTTTGAACCAATCAAGGATGGCTTAGAAGATGCACTTGCGTAACTAGTTTAGTTTTATGAGCAGAGCCATGAGTTTTTCTTTCTTTTTACTTTCTCTTTTAACTTATGGCTTTGCTCCCCTTTTTACTTTTTTAGGAGAATACATTGAACCTTGATGAAGCAAAAACACAATTACAAGACAGCAAAAAGAATATAGATTTTATTCGTGAGATACAAACAGAAGCAATTGCAAATGAGCAACTGTGGATTACAACCGTTGATAGTCTTCTTGGGAAATTAAAGCAGCGTGATTATCTAATTATGAATTTGAACGCTGAGATAAAAACACTCAAGGCTACACTTACTCAAAAAGAAGCTGAATTAAACAGACTAACTTCTAAAGAAGGGTCAGAGGAAATATTGAAAAGGTGGGCTGAAGAGGAAGAGCATGACGGCTAGTCATAATTTATTTATCGACCTTGAGTCGTATTCGCCTGTAAATATTAAAAACGCAGGTGTAAAAAACTACGCACAAGAAGCACAAGTTTTAATGGTCGGAGCATCTCTAGATAACGGACCTGTGACTGTCTACGATTGTTATCACGATGAGTTGCCGGGGGATTTTATAGAGATGCTTTGCAACCCTGATTATAAAAAAATTGCATGGAATGAAAAATTTGATCGTGTTGTTTTATCAGCATGGTTAAAACGCAAGGGTTATATAAAAGAGAACTTACCAGCTGATCAATGGGCAGACACAATGGTACAAGCTGGTGCGTTAGGTTTGCCACAAGGTTTAGCAATGTGCAGTCTAACCTTGAGCTTTCCCAACAAAGATGAATCAGGAAAAGATTTTATAAATTATTTTTGTATGGATGTTAAGCCTACAAAAAAGAATGAACAGAGGACACGCAACTTACCAGAACATGATATGGAGTTGTGGAATGCGGGTCTGAAGTATTGCAAGATTGATGTTGAACTACTAGTAAAAATTACAGCACATCTTGCAAACTATCCCCTACATGATTTTGATGAAAAGATATTTCACTTAGACCAAGAGATAAATGATCGGGGCTGGGCTGTTGATAGGGAGTTTATCGATAAGGCAATTGAGTTTGAAGATATTTTCGATGAACGCAGAAAACAAAAAGTGTTTGAGTTAACAGGGGTAGACAGCCCTACCAAACGTGCTGCAATACATAAATGGTTACGAGAAGTGGTTGGTTTAAATATACCAAAACTAGATCAACAAACTTGTCTTGAATGGTTAGATAGAGCATCGCCAATAGGCAAGGAAGTTTTGCAATTACGAATGGCAGGTAGTCAAACATCAAAAGCAAAATATGCAAAGCTAAAAACTTTCAATTGCGATGGTCGAGTCTATGATATGTTTCGGATGTATGGTGCAGCCACAGGAAGATGGAGTGGTAACGGACCACAACTGCAAAACGTACCTCGTTCTAGCCATACACAAAAAGATTTAGATATAGCCCGCGATTTAATTCGTGAGGGCAAATTCGATGAGGTAGAACTTTTATTCGATGAGCCATCTGATATTCCGAAGCAACTTATCCGCTCTTGCCTAACAACCTTTTTAAAGCGTTTAGTTGGATCTGACCTAAGTTCGATTGAAAGCAGGATACTAGCATGGCTAGTGAATCTACAATGGGCTTTAGAAGTCTTTCAGGGCGATGGAAAAATCTATGAGAGAACAGCTGAGAAAATGTTCAACTTACCTGAAGGCTCTGTTAAAAAAGATTCTCCTGAGCGTATGAAAGGCAAGGTTGCAAGCCTAAGTCTTCAATATCAAGGTGGAGTTGGTGCGCTAATTCAAATGGGTGCGACTCGCTCCGGTCTTACTGAAGAAGAGTTACCAGCAATTGTGAATGCGTATCGTCAGGCAAATCCAGAGATTGTTGCTTTTTGGAATGAGATTACACAACTTTGCATACTTGCATTAAGTAAAGGCGAGGAGCAGGTATATCAACCCTATAAAGATCGAGATCCTCTGTTAAGAGTGAAGTATAAAAAAGGAAGTGCGTTTTTACAGATACAACTTCCTAGTGGTCGCAACCTTAGTTATTTCAAACCAACACTTACTCTAGATAAGTTTGGAAACCCAGCTATGCATTATGCGGGAATGAAAGCATTAAAGGTTGGAGGGAAAACAGAATGGAATCCTGCTATCGAAACCTATGGTGGTCGGTTGACAAATAATATTGTTCAGGGAATTGCTAGGGATATTTTAGCTGAAGGAATGTTAAGAGCAAAAGCAAAGGGACTAAAGATTGTAGGTCACGTTCACGATGAGATTATTTGTGAAAGTGATGACGATGGAACGCTTGAAATACTAGAGCGTTGTATGTCTGAGGAGATTGGTTGGGCGGTCGGGCTTCCGTTAAGAGCGGAAGGTTTTGTTTGTAAAAATTATAGGAAAGGATAGATGGCTAAAACTATAAGTGATTTGTATTCAACAAGTCAGATGACGTTACCGGGTGTGCCTAATGATCCAATAAATTTACCAGAGCATTATTGCAAGGGATCGATTCAGCCTTTAGATGTTTTTAAAGATTGGTCAAAAGATGAAGACCCTTTGCTGTTTTTCTACAAGACTCAAATTATTAAATATCTAAGGCGAGAAAAATACAAAGGTAAATTATCAGATTTAAAGAAAGCACAATTTTATTTAAACGAATTAGTTCGGCAGGGAGAAATTTATTATGGAAGTTGATGAGAGAGTTTTAGATGATAGTCATCAACTCATTGGGATCGATGAACTTGCGAAGATGATAGATCGTAAGCGAAACACAATTAGAGTTGATGTAACAAGAAGACCAGATACTTTACCACCCAAGGTAAAGCTTCCTGGGTCTAGAAGAGTTTTATTTAAAAAAGACGATGTTAAAAAATGGATTGATTCTTTTACGGAAGGAGAAAAAGATGGCTCTTAATTTTGTAACCCCATTTCCAGACTTCTCTAAAATTCTTGTGAGAAAAGAATTCACACAAAATGAAAAGAGAGGTCATGGAGAATATATTGAAGGTATCGTAGCAAGTATTAAATCTATTAAAGGACAAGCGTTTAGGTTCGAGACTTATTTTTATCAGTATGGTGCGTTGTATGACAAGCTACCTTTAGCTGCACTTTGTTGGAAAGAACTTGATAAGAATGACGATATCCTTCCACTAGACTTTTTACAGATTTGGGACTGCTTAAGTTATTGGCATACGACTGTTGAGAAACCATTACTAAAAGGTTTGCGTTGTGAGTTCCTTGCGAAAAATGGAAAGCGTTATCAGGGAGAATATTTATTTACGATTGACACCTGTAACCCTGATCCAAGAATTCCTGATTTCACTTTTAGTGAAACACCTGATGAACATAAGAGTTATAACTTTATTAAGATGGATAATGGTCAGTTCGCAGCACAACCGAATAACAGAATGCGATTTTTCGATCCATCACTTAATCCTAGAGAATTAAAAACTCCTGACTTTGAAGTTGCGTTAACAAATTATTCTTGTGAAGAACACGCAAAGTGGAGACTCGGAGATACAACCAGTCATACTTATGATGACAGAACAGAGGAGACAGCTGATGACTCTAGGTAAGAAAAAAGGGCGAGACTTCTCGCCAAAGTTTTATCAGACTGTCGACTGGTTTAATAAACATAAGTCTGGGTTTGCGGTAGATTGTGCTGAAGCTATAGGTTGTGATAGGACACAACTTTCTACCTATTGTGAGAAGCTTGTGAAAGATGGTTTCTTAAGTAGGGAGCGTAGAAAATTTCCTGAACAAAAAGGATCAGGCATTTTTTATTACAAACCAGAAGCCCCACCCCATGATGCAAAGTGGAACAATCCTGATCTTCCGAAAACTCTAAGTCTTTTAAGTGTAAAAGAGATGGAAGCAAACGGTGCGTTTGTCTGGCCTTATGTTAGTGAAGGTAGAGGGAAACGTGCAAGTTATGGACCGAGTGAAGCTGAAGTCAAACGTAAAAGAGAAATACAAAAACTTTATGAAAAGTTAAAAGTAAAAAAAGCTACGACTAAAAGAAAGGTTGTATCGCTTGTATGATTGAAAGAGATAAACTTATTGTGTTCTAGTACCGTCTCTTAAACAAAACTCTGACTGACTGGCTTCATACTCTTCACGGGTTGTACAGTATCTGTCGTTTGGCATAATATGGAGAAATTTCTTCCCATCTGTAATACTTGGTAAATTATTACAAAACCTTTTCGCAAACTTTGTGGGGCTCTCTTTTTTCAAGGCATCGTACATTCTCATTTTTGCTTCCACGCATCTTTGTACATCTGTTTTTATGCAACCTGAAATGAAGAATAGCACTAGTAATATGGCTATGAATCTCATACTAAGATAGTAATAAAAAAAGCTACCATTTGGTAGCCTTTCTTATAAGTGCATAACTCTTTAGAGATTCGCTAATCTTTCTCGCATCTCTTTGCCCGTTGGGTTGTAATACCTCTTGAGCATATCTAACCTCTTATGCCCTGTTACAGCTGACAACTCCAACGTGTTTGTAAAGACTCTTGATAATCTAGTGGCTGCTTCATGCCTACTATCATGGAAGTGCTTATGAGCAAGCCCGACTTTCATTTTCATCTTTCTAAAATTAGCACCAAGCCTGTCAGTATTTTGACCTCTCATTAACAGGTCCCGATCTCCTAGACCCTCACTAAGAATATCTAGAATCTCAATTGCCTTGTTAGTCAGAGGTACTTCACGCTCTTCTCCATTTTTAGTCATGGGCAAAAAGACATAACCATCATCTCTAAAGTAGTGCTGCTTTTCAATCTTACAAATCTCGCCTACTCTCATAGCTGTCTCAACACCAAGACTCAACGCATAACATATATAGTCTTGGACTTTTGTAGGTGTATCGCCATACTTGAAATCAACACTATCATAAATCTTTTTGACCTCAGCATTTGACCAACGCTCTTTTCTTGGTTTGTCATCATAAGGTGGACGTTTGATTAGCTTGACTGGATTTATAAAGTTACCTAAATCCCACTCTTTTTGAGCATGGGTAAAAATACATGAGATGAGATTCAATTCTCTATTGCACGAATTGTTGCTGATTGTCTTTAACCGATGATCCCGAAACTGTTTCATTGGGTACTGAAGATTCTCAATGATGCGTACGTTCCAACCTTTCCATTCCATGATGTGTCTCAGTTTAATCGCATCCCACTTTTTACCATTACGAGTTGGTAGAACTTCTTCTTTCCACCTCATAAAGATACTCATAATCGTGTATTCATTAAGCCGTCTAGAGACTCCCATTCTTGATTGGTCAAGCATAAAGTGTTCTGCGGTTGCCCACTCCTCAGCTTGTTTTTTTAATTTGAATGTCGCACTCTTTCTGACACCCTGAACAGATATCTGGGCTTGATATTTTCCACTAGACATTTTTGTAATTCTAGCCATTGTTATTACCTCCTTCACGAGTAAACATTTTGCCGATGTTCAAGCTATATTTTACCACTAAGCATTCCACGGATCGGCACTTCTGATAAGGGTTTAGCGGGTTTGTGAAGGATGATCTAGAAGGCTCTAGAGCATGGGTTTGATGTGTTAACATAGTACTTATCCTATTCAAGATAGTTATCGAATAAGACTTATGTTGTGGTGTTGTTTTAAGTGATGAAAAAAGTTCGTAATAATCAAGGAAATGTGGGGGAAAATTACGAACAAGGGTCTTGTAAATACTTGATTCTTATGAACTAATTTTCCGTTCGTTTGCCTGATTCGCCACCATTTTCTTTTAAAATCAATAACTTAGCACTTATCACAATGCAACACAACGCAAGTCTGCATAACACTAAGTTACTGATTTTACGGGGTTTTGTCCAGAGGTAATTTGGGCCATTTGAAAACGGACGAACTTTTACGAACTTTTTGATGTTCGTAATTCCACTCAAAAAGTGTACGAACTTTTTGGTTTTCATCGAGAATATTGGTGTCTAAAACCGACAGAGAAAGGCACTATCAAAAAGTTATGGATCGGATATATGTAACTGTCATTTAAAATCTAACAAGCTGATCACAGCCCGATTTACTTAGCGGCTTTTTCTCTTTCTCTTCTGTATTCCGAATTAACTTCAGTCATTAATTCTGCTATTTCTTCTTCAATTCTTTTTACAGAGTCTCGATTTCCTCCCTCTTCAACCAATTCTCTTCTTTCTTTTTTCAGCTTTCCAATTCTGCGATGCATTTTGTTTGCATATTTTTCAAGGTTAGCTTCAGGGTTTTCTCTTAGAAAATCGCCAAATGGTTTACCATCCTCTTCTCTTCCTTTTACTTCGCCTGATGCTTTATATATCTTTTCTAGGTTTTGATAATACTTCGCAGCAACTCCGGATTTACCACTTGCACTTCCAAAGAACCTACCGCCAAGAGGGACTTTATAGCTAGGTAATTCTTCGCCTGTGAACATGGATTGCGCAGTTATTTGTATCTTAGTTAATTCCCTTCCGATTCCACCAAATGCCTGTCCAACTAAATAATCCAATTGATCAGGGGTCGGAGAAATAAATCCCGGGGTATATTCTGTTCCACCACTAGCCCAATTTAGAAACTTCGATATTGCTTTATTAATTCCTGAAGCTGTATCCCTTGCTCGAGTATATCCGGGTGTTGGTTTTAAACTATTAAAGTCTTCTCTAAAGATTGGTCTTCCCGAAAAGTCTTCATTAGTTTTCAAACCGACAAGCCAGTCAACTGGAGTTGGTGCTAAGGTTTGTGAAAAAGTAGATCCGCCAATTGGATTAAAGACATCTAATGCAGATTCAAAGACTTCAAATAAATGTCTTTGTGGTTCAAACTTATCTTCAGTTAGTAGCTCAGCTGCATGACGAGATACATTAGGAAAGAAGTTATAACCTAATGGCATCGGTATCGTTACATAGTTCTTTTCATTACCTACTAATCCAAAGGTTGGAATAATTAAGTTCTTCTCTTTTATAAAACGTGGGATATCATCCTCTTCAAATCCAGCTATATATAAAAGGAAATGTTGAAACGCTCCGAGTGACAATCCACCTATCAATACATTTCTTCCAGTCTTACTAACTTTGTATTCTCCAGCATCTGTTCTCTCAAACATTGTCTGACCTAACCTAGTCGATCCTTGAACAGCTGCATTAAAGAATGCGTACCACGAATTGGCAGTAGCAGTCTTAGAACCTTTCTTATTAAAGTTTGTTGTGATGTTTTTAGCGATCATTGCTGACTCATCTTTACTAAGATTATTTTCTCTAGCAGTCATGTAAACCGAAAGTCGAGTGGCGTTTTCCAATGCATCGTTATAACTTGATAACCAGTCCAAAGAAGCATCACGAACTTTGATTGCTGGGTTTCTGCTTTGTCTCATCAATTCTTCTTCTAATGCTTTTCCTCTTTCATTAGCATTTTCGTATTGATCACGATAACCAGTCTTACCCCCGGCTTGTCTAAATTCATCATAGAACCTTTGAAACTTTTTATCTTCTTCAGTTAACTTTTCTCGGTTTAGTGGTTTGCGTAAATACTTTGACCTTTCATATCGATAAACTGCTTTTGCGGATCTCATTAATTTACTTGTAACTTTTAACCTCTGACCTGCAATAGGAGTAGTAGATAATTGAATTGCCATACCTTGCACATCACGAGTCAAGTTAACTGCTCCGAATACTGGATTGTATTGCGTATTAATATTCGCAATGTATCTAGATACCTTCCCCATCATTATGCTCAACCAACTCAGAGACTCGGTATCCATATTCATAAAAGTTTCAGCGAGTCGTTTTGCTCTTTCGTTATTTGCGTTGAACAAAAGATATCTTTCTTTGCCATCAACCCGAATTGGAAAAGCATAGGCTTCCTTACTTAACGTAATCTTTTGATCTCTTACTAAACCAGTTTGACTATCAATTACTTTTTCTTGTGGGTTTTGAAATAGCCCTCTAGCATCTTCTGGTTGTAACCCTAATTGATCAAGACTTTTTTGAACATCCTCTTGTGTTTGTAAATTAGGATCGATAGCTAACCAGAATTTTGGATTCGGTGCTTTAACTGAAAGATTAAACAAAGCCCGGGCAACTCTTGTTTTCTCAGCACGAACAATTGCACGTTCTCGTTGCATAGATATATTTGCCATAATATCTATAACATCTTTCTCTGAACCTTTTGCTCTTTTACTAGTTGGTCCTTTAACTGCAAAACCTCTTCCTTCTCCAGAGCCTGATGGGTCTACAAAATCTAAATCGCCCCGCTGTAGTGGTACATAGTTTTTATAAGTCGTTTCCCAGTTATCAATTGTCTCTTGTGTTTCTAACCCACTATCAACTAAAAGTTGTCTTGTCTTTTTTGTAATGCTCATTAAACGAGAATGTGCTTTACCAAGTTTTTCTTTTTTATTAGCATCAAGATTTAAAAAGTATTGAGTAGCATCAGCCGATTTAATTCCTGATCCACCATCAGGCATACCTTCATTTATCTTTGCAATTTGTTTGTTGCGTTCTGTCGCATGAAGATTGTGAGCATACTCTTCTAAATCAGCTATGGTTAATTTGTTTTGTCTTAATGATTCAATCAATGGGTATAGTTCATTTAGTACAAACTGTTCATTCTGTTCTGCAGATCGTCCATGATATGTTTGCTCTAACCTATATGGATTCCATCGATCTTTAATTTCTTGACCCTCTTTTTTTATTTCTCGTGTAATACGATCCAAGTCAATATATTTATCTTGTAATAAAAATCTAACCTTATCTAATTTCTCATCAAAGAATCTTTGATCAGACTCGGTCCATGTTTCGGGTTGTTCTCCTTGAATTGAAACAGGAACATTTCTTGTTGCTTCTTGTGGCAATCTTCTCGCACGACTAATTCGTATGTCGGGATTGTCAGGATTAGATCGGTTCTTAGAAAACATAATATCGTTTTTATAAACACTAAAATCCCCAGTGTTACTAATGGCAGATTTAACTTGATTAGGGAAAAACGCTACATAAATAGAATTATTTTCAAAGTCTTGTCGGACTCCATCAAAACCAGTTGCTTCACTAAACACTTCAAGGAATTCTTGTTCACGCCCGTCATAAAACTGAACTTCTAAATCCATAAAGTTTGATGTGCCTGCATATAAATCAACCACTCTATTTAATGCAGCTTCCTCTCCAACGAAACCTACATCTTCATAATCGTTAAGTCTCTCTACATAGTTTGGAGCGGACGTAATAATCTCTCTAACCTGTTCTTCTGTGAACTCTAAGTTTTTGAAGTTTGTTCTAATAGAACCCGAATCTACGATTAAAGGATTCTCAATAGATAAATACACAGGAAGTATGAAACCACTGTTTTTCGTAGAAAATGAATCAGCATAACTCCCTGCAACAAGTTTGTCTGATGCAAAATAAAATCCACTACCTATTGCAGAGAAACTAGAACCATCTGTCCTTTTCTTCCCTAACAGAAATTCTGTGAATTCTGAATTTGTGCCATGATAAACAACCTGCGGTTTCCCATTTTGTGTAACTGTAGAATCTCCAAACCACGTTTTAAACTTTGGAGTTTCTAACTGAAATTTATTCTTTGCAACTTCTTTATCAATAGTGGCTTTCCATTGTGCTGCCCCATCTCTTGGTACTCTCGCTGCACTAAACCTTACAGCATCCACCGTTATACCTTTTGTAAGATTTTCAGCAGTCACTTCTTTTCTAGACTTTTTAGTTTCTTGATCTTTTTCTAGTTGCTCTTGTTTTTCTTTTTGTTCACGTTGCTGTTTTGTTAAAGCTATTGGTAAATTGTCTAGGTTTTCTTTTAATGCTTTTTGATCACGCACTACAACTGTATCGCCATCTTTTTCGGGGTCGTAGTGAAAGAAAAACGGATCATCAGTTGCTACCTGCGATTCCTCTGAAAGTCTATCTTTATTGCCAAGCCCTATAATGCTTCCCCTACCATCGGAACGGACGGGGTCTAGAAACCTAGCATCGTACTCATCGCCATTAATAACATCAAATAATTCGCCTGTTTTCTCATCTCGCACGAATGTCGGCATTTTCTTTTTCGTACTAAATGCCATAGCTACGTTCTTACCTTCATTACTTAACATCAGTTGTACGGCTCGATTCCAATTTGAAATACCATTTGGTCTAACTAACTTGCCGTTAATTATTTGTGCTACTCCATTGGCAGAGTATGTTAGATGATGGTTGTTTATTTGTTCTCCATCAGTACCTGTTAAGATATTTCCCTTACCATCTCGTAGTTTTATCGCTTCCTGTTTGAACAGCTTAGTGTAGTCGTAGAAGGTAGCTTCAGGAAAAGACTCGATGATTGGTTTAAAAACATCCGCGTTAATATCTGCAGTCACATTTAATCTAAATGCTGGGTGGTATTCTTGTTTCGGTACTTTGATACGATCTTTTTTTGTCTTACCTTCAGGAATGAACCATTCATAACCTGATTTGCTTCTTGCTTTGTTGTAGTGTTTTTTGGTTTGTTCAAATAACAAAACTGCAAATGCTTCTGGGTTCATAACCAAAGCTTCAGTTTTTAGATATTGTGATAATCTCGGTCCACCTCGAAAAGGACCATCGCCACCATAAAGTTGATTTTGTCCTGATGTATCACTTAAACAAATGTTTTGACAGTTTGCATGATCAGGACACGTTGTCTGTTTTGTATCAGTATCAAGTGCTTGTGCAGATGCTAAACCTAAACCTTGTGACCAGACAGATTTACCTTTCCAATCGAGTCCAAGTTTATTTACACGGGTCTTATATAACTTTCCATTTTCTCCATAAAGAGTTTGGACATTGTGTTCATCTCTTATGATTTTCTTAGCTTCTTTTAATCTAGCTGATCGTTCAGCTGGGTTCATTGCTTTATATTTTTCTATAGAGTTTGCAAAACTTTTTTCTATTTTTTTCATACTAGTGCTTTTTACAAACCCTCTTCCTCGAGGAGCATACAAAGCAAACATTTTAAGATTTTTCATTTTGCGATTAAATGCCTGACCCTCTGCAATTGGTATAAAGAAATCCTTTCTACCATTTCCATATTCTTTATCTAGGTGTAATTCAGATGGATCGATATTAAATAATATATTTGCTCCACTTAATTTCTGATCCATGTTACCCGGATTATTAATTACATTTAGTGGCTCACTTTCATTCGTGACATAAATTCTATTTGTAGTTTCGTTATGTCCTTTAAGTTTTTTATTTCTTTTTATTTGTCGTATCTCTTCATTCGTGCCGTGATAGTAAACTGTAACTGTTCCATTCTTGTTTAATGGAATTCCTAATTGCGGATGATTACCATGTTTTGCTTGTCGCTTAATACTAAACTTTGTACTATCGATTACCTCAACACTTGGGGATAGTTGTCCAGCAGATAAATATGGTCTGAAGTTATTATCAGCTTCAAACTGTTTTGCTTTTTCTTTATCTTCTCTTGTGACAGAAAACTTCTCATACTTAAACTCTTCTGTCTCTTGTGGGTTTGCAAACCTTTCGTCTAGCTTTTTATTCTCTGGTTTACGTTCATTTAATTTAATATCTTTTTCTGCCTGAATTTCTGCACGATCAAATTCAACTGCTTTTACTCGTCTACTTTTTGCATAATCTTTTACAGATGACTTAATTGCTTTTTTAACATCTGTTATGTTCGCTATATAATTGTCGGTATCGAAACCTTCGACATCGACTGTTAATATACTTAACAAATTATTTAAAGCCTTACGGATCGCAGCTGCTAATCTTGAGATAATTGTTTGTTGCTGTTCAGGTTCAGTAACACCGATCTCTTCAAATACTTCTGTCCAAAAGTCTGATTCAATAAATCGATTACCTAACAGGTCCGATGAAATTTCTTCTAATACTAGTTTCTGGTCATACCCTGTTTCTTCTCCAAACTTCTGTCGTTGTTCATCAGTAACATTTTTGTTTACAACTTTTTCTATGGCATCGTAAGCAGCACGATTATCAACTTTTACTAGGTGCATCAACTCATGCCCGAATACTGATATTGGATTTATAGATGATGCTTGAGAGTTTAAATAAATTGAATCAGGATCAGACTTAGGATTTACAAAACCATCTTCTGTAACTTCCCCAGGCACTACCGATTCAAACGCAACTAACCTCTTACCAAAGATACGACCAACTTGTTTTAGAAACTTTCCATTGTTTCCAAGTCTTGATTGATCAACTACTTTTACTTTTCTACCATCAGAGAAAGTTAGTTCAGCACCGGGTATCGGTGTTTTGGTTTGTTGGAATTCTGTTTGCTGTAATGCGACAGTTTCTTTTCTAGGTGTAGAGAATTTTTGTTGTTGCTTCAATTCACTTCGTCTATTAAGTTCTGCTATGTCCTCTTCTTTTCTCTTTTTTTCTGATGCTTTATAAATCCTATTATTTGTTGCACTTATTAAACTCCCAATTGGGTCCCTATCAAAACGTAAATCTTTAGGGTTTACGTTCTTGGGATTAAACTGTCCACCTAAACTTCTTTCAATCTCAGGTATGGCATTAAAAAAGAAACGGTCTTTCTCTTTTTTGTTTTCTATATTCTGACCATACTCCAACCCCTTTTGCATCTGGTCTTTTATAAATTGACCTTTTGTACTTACAAATGAATTGTATTCTGGAGATGCATTTTCTTGTTGAAATCTCTGTACTGCTTGTTGTTCAGTTATTTCTGGAACTTGTTGTGGGGCTTCTCTTCTTTGAACACTAGTTCTAGGTTGTGCTTGTTGCCCTGCTTGAATATCAGGTTGTTGTTGTTCAGTAAGTGGATTAAAACCTGCGACTCTGTCCTGAACATCTGGTCTGTTATAGTCTCTAAGCCTTAAAGCATAATCATCACTTATCTTTCCGACTAACTCATTAGTGGCATCTTTAAATTCTTGATTCGCTCCAACTGCATTTAATTTTTTATCTAAGTTATTCCTTGCCCTGAAAAGTGCAGTATCAAATTCATTAGCACCTGCTTCTCCAAAGTCTTCAGTAAAAAAGGTATCTCGTGCATCTGCTATAGCAGTTTTTACAATACTGTCATCTAAATTTTGTTTTGGATCAAACTCATTATTGAATTCTTGTAATTCCTCACGAAAAATATCTTTACCAACTTTTACATCACGAGGAGTAATACGAGCAGAACCCTTTGCTCCATAATTAAAAGGAATTCTAATTGGTCGCTCTGCACTTACCTTTGGATCAATGTTTTCATCTTGTACTACATTTGGTTGTACTTCTTGTTGAACTGGGGGTGGAGTTTGCTCAGGTACATTAGGAGTACTTGCTAGATAATCATCTACTCCACTTTCTACTTGTGCGAGTGTATCTGTTAGTGACTCAACGGTATCAGTTAAAGAACCCGCTGCATCATTGGCGGCATCAGCTGCATCGCCTGCATTTGTTGCATCCCTTAATCGTTTTTCTGCATCTGTTAATCCCTGATCAGGAGAAGCAGAAAACAATCTGTTTTGCTTTCTTGCACGACTAGCTTCTAAATACCCTGCTCCAGCACCCGGCACTACTCCTGTAAATGCACCAAGGGTTGCTGCTCCAACTGTTCCTTTTAATGGATCAATACTAGGATCGATTTCTTTTACTGCACGTTGTGCTTCAAATAATGCAAAGCCTTCTTCTACTCCTTCTTCAACTCCCTCAAATAATCCTGAGCGAATTGCATTCTTAACAGGGCCAGAGCCTAACTCAGCTGCTGTTTTTGGTGCAGCAAGAATTCTTTCAAAACCAGCTAGACCAGTAAAAAATCCTAGCACCGATGGAAATAGTTGTGCTGACCTTGCAGCATCAGATGCTATTTCTTCTCTAGCTTGTTGAGGTGTTAATCCTCTACTTATATAGTCACGATAATTAGAACTTTGATTGAGAGTTTGCTCTGGCAGATTAATCGCCATGTCATATGCTTGTCCAGCAGCATCGCCACCTGACATCGCCATCGATGTTGCTCCACCACCAATTCCTAGATCAACTGCTTTTTTCGTTCCCTGAGAAATCTTTCCAGCTTTTTCAAGACCCTTTGTAACTGCACTAACTCCTTTGATCGCACCAAATGGCA
>Ga0181413_1000166_pt1 | contig 18800 bp, 29 predicted proteins | sample 36SPOviralmetaG_FD_130111 | JGI IMG/M metagenome (GOLD analysis project Ga0181413, IMG submission 130111) | Marine viral communities from the oligotrophic San Pedro Time Series (SPOT) site, San Pedro Channel, CA, USA - 36 SPOT_SRF_2012-09-28 | ecosystem: Environmental > Aquatic > Marine > Strait... | reverse complement strand
TCTGTACCACCTGTACCAAATGCAATCATAGTACCTAATGTTTTACTACCTTGACGCATTGTTGGCATAGCAACCTCCCATGCTTTTAATAATCCTGGAAATGACCCAGCCTCTTCAAAAAATATAAGTTCACCTGCTTTACCACGGACTTTATCTGGGTCATCTTTCAATGACACGCCTATGATCTGTGACTTCATACCCATCTCTACAAGTGCACCATTTACATTCTTTTTGTACCCAGATTGCTTGTGCATCTCTCTATCTCGCAGTCTTGGCTGTGTCCATGCTGTATTATCGTCTACAAATGACATAATATCCCAAGCTTTGGACAGTAAACCATCCCCAATTAGGTATTCTTTCTGTCCTGCAAAGACATAGTTCTTACTATTACGCACATGAAAGTAGTTACGTACAAGCATAGCAGCAGCTTTGTAAGAAAATCCTTTACGACGCGCTTTTAACACTGTCATATGCTTGTTTTCTTTCCTACATCTGTCTACTGCAGTAAAATATTTCCAATCTCCGTCGTAAAATGCTGGGAATGTACGCTCTCTTCGCGCTATAATTGTACCATCTGGTAGTTCTTCATCAACAGATCTGTCGATAGGGCAATAATTTAGATAGAAATAGTGATTGCCTGTAATAGTTATACCATTGTGTGTATATCCATACAGACATCGCTGTCTTTCTTCGTCCCAATATTCAAAGTAAGGCTTAGTGCCAGGTAATGCATCTGTGTAATAACCGTTCTTTAGGTACCTACTAGCTGCTGGAGCTAGTCCTGTGGTTCCTTTGAAAACTTTACTTTTATGTTCTGTAACTCCTGACATTTTTCGTATTCTTCTATGCTTATAAAATGATCTATTAGTAAATCTAGTGTAGCTTCATCTCTACCATCGCCTTGTACTGGATCAAATGGTAAATAAATCTCATTAACACTACCAGTTAAATCAGCTTCTTCAAATATATCATCAAGAGTTATTCTTTTTGTGACGAACTTATACGCATTGTCCATTGCTGCGTTATAATCTTCTATGTCATCTAAAAAATCCATCTCTCAAATCTACGAACTATATTTGTTAACTACAACCCCACCTCGTGTATTTGTATTTATTTGTTCTTGCTTGGCTACTTGCTCTTCTAGTTTTGATAATCCATCAACTACATCACCCATCTTAGATAAGTTAGCAACTAAGTCTTTTGCATGGAATATAGGTCTACCATTATCATCCATAAGCGTAAGATCTACAGTTTCAAAATACTTCTGTAGTTTTATAACAGATGATCTAGCTGCATTTAGCAATTTTACTGCTGATGTTTCTTTGAGCTTTCTATATGTGCTACAAGCTGATTGTACTTTTGTAGATACTTTGTGATCTTTACCATATACTCCTAATGTAACTTCATCATGCCTAGCTTCTAAGTCATATACTGCATATGGTGATCTGTGATCGCACATAAAGTAAACATATGCAAGCTCTTTAGCGTTTAAGTCCTTAAACTCCAAAATACTTTTAGCATATGGAGAAGGCACTGCTACATTATCAACTATCTCTAGTAATTCCATTTATTATATCTCTTCTTTCTTTCTTTGAGTAGAATCTACCAAAGTATGGCAGTCTTACACTATCAAACTTACCGTTTGACATAATCTTTGTCACATACTTAAACTGACTGTTTACAATCTTCTCTACTTTTTCCAAAGGTAAGTTATACTTTGTTGCCAGAGTTTGTATTATCTCCTTTTTTGACTTCGCCATTGTCTTGTGCCTTCCATTTGTTTATAGGACATGTGGTTGTTTTCCACTTTGCTTTGTGTTCTATCAAACACCCACACTTACCACATCTCATTTTATCTCTTATTATATACTCACAACTATTACAGTCAGATAATCTAGCTGTATAGTCTTCAGAACTTACGTTTGGAGCCCCTTCAGAAATATATTTAGTAAGATCTTTACTAAAACTCTTAGTCATTTGCCAAATACTAGGCAGTTTGTTTTCACTCATTCCAATTAATATTTACTTCTACCTTTTTAGTGTTCAAGTCTAATAATCTATTTAACATATAGTTTTTGCCGTCTTTACGTATAGCTCTTTTGTCTTTCATCTTCTTTACGTAGTTGTTTAGTGTGTTAAAGTCTACTAATCCTAAAGACTTTGCAGCTGCCTTCTTAACTTTAGCAGAGCATATATTAGGATCTTCAAGTATATTAGCAGAATCTACAAGTGTTGCTAAAACTCGTACTTCTGTAGTAGTAAGATTAAACACACCGTTCCAAAATTGTAAATATTTTAGTGTAGAGTTTACGTTAATCGTTATCTTTTGTTCCATTCTCTTGTTCTTTTTCCTGTAGATAGGCAGCAAGGATGGCTTCGTACTGCTCTATCTTTAGTTTTTGGTTTTCTAGTAATTCATATACAGCATACTCTACTTTTAGAGGTTGACCATCTATGTATATTCTCCTTTTATTTTTCTTCTTTTCCGCTTTCATCCTGTACTGTAATTATCAAAGTATATTCATGATCCCCTATTAGAACCTGTATATCCCATGTACAATTAATATTCTTCTCTGACCACATTTCTAATTTTTTTTCAAATTCATCGTATAGTGCAAACAACTCTTCCCAACTACTTGTCTGAAACTTTGTCCTGATCATCCTTAAACTGTATTGTTGCTCTATCGTTTTCTACCACAATAGTAGCAGTTTTAGATTGTCTGTTAAACTCGTCTATATATTTAGATATATCTTCTCTTGTACACAAGAATGACAAGAACACAGACATTTCTTTGGCTGCTCTGGACGTATTATTCTTTAGATCGTTAGTTTTGTGGGTATGTTCTATAAGTTCTAAGTAGTCATCCAGGTTGATTGTAACTGTTCCTGGCACTTTCATTAGAATTTACCTAATACTTGGAATTCATTAACAAACAAGTACTGTACTTCATCAATATGAATTAGCATTGCCTCTGTATTTGGATCTACCATGATCTTGTCACCTACAGTACATTGCGTAACTTGCGGTCCTACCGCCAATACTTCTACTATGTTTGTTTGTAATTGTCTTGCAGTCTCGTCATCTAGAATGATGCCTGCGTCTGTCTTCTTTTTGTCAGGTCTTGGTACTACTATCCATGCACCAAATGGTTGAAATGTGAATTTTTTTGCCATTGCTATCTATAATTAGTTATAAATGCAAAGGTATAATAAAATAATTTACAAATCCAAACGTTTTGTAAAGAACTTCACATATGGATATAGGAAGACCCTAGGAGATTTGCTGATTTCAGTTGGAATTTTACCGCTGGCAGTGCTGTCTTTTGGACTACCTAAGGACACTAATACTGGTGTTTATTCACCGCACCTACCTGTGTGCAATGTGCCCTAACCGTTGGCTATATCCGCCCTTTTAGAAGCTATTGGAGAAAACTCTAATCTATATTTAAGATCTACAATCCAACGTCTGACCCCATAACTACCTCTCGGCCCTCTGGGGTGATACACATATTGTGTGCTTCTGAATGCAAAACTACTAAAAAAAATTTAACTACCAAAATCTTTGAGAGCGTAGACCAACTATTGCAAAGACCCCCACTAGCTTTCGGGTTTGGGATAGTCCCGCCTATAATTAATAACAATTGTGATATGAATAAAATGGTAGAGATTGCTTGGGTTAGTCCTAAGCTAATGAACAGTAACGGCGTGCCAATGCGCTTCGCTATGGGTAATGATGGACATCAGGCTTGGGATGAAGCCACAGAGTGTCTCATCACTATTGAACCTTCTAGGTTCTATACTGAAGACGAAACCTTGTTTGACAAGGTTATCGTAGGTAATAAATTTATGAAGAAAGAGTCTTAGGACTCTTTTTTTATTTTACCTACCTACCTTACAACAATACGACACGGTTAAGAGTGTGTATACTAGACTGTATTCACCACTTTTTCCCACTTTTACTAACCCAATAGGTTTATCCCTATTACATTATATAACATTATAGCCTCACTCATAAGACGGAAGGGAATACCTGATGACTAAGTACGACGCAGAGTCTGGGCTTGTTTTTATTAACCTTTTAATACTTACATTATGTCTTATTATTCTTACGGCAGACTCAAGTTCTGTTATCAATTATTTTCTTTCTTCGCCTTCATAGGTGTTATTGCATTTATGGTTATGGCAGTTCATAATCTTTCAATACTATACGGCTGTGCATCAGGCATATTCGCACTACTATGTGCAGGCTGTGTCAAAAGGTCTGAAATGTATCAGACTAAGATGGATAACTGGAGTTACAAACATTATCTAGATAAAGATGAATAGTAACTATACACTTAAGGACTTTGGAGTACTGATCGTACTCTTTGTCCTTGCGGTGTGGTTAACATCGTGCGATAAAAGAGAAGATGAGTATAATGATATGATGTCAACAGCTACTGTTGCTGTCATGGAAGATAACTCTTACACTTCGTTTGTTACATATAGCTGCGATGATACAGTAAACACATACATTGTAGAAGATGTACAGTTTGGTGTAGCATACGTAGTTAACCTAGCTCGTATACCATTTATCAATGATATAAATGACGAGTTTGAGTTTTATGCTATGAAAGATGGCATAAAGTATACAGGAGATGACGTACTACAACGTTTAGTACCACCACCTGGTCTTAGTCTTATCAATGTTCTTGTTGATGAACAAATACCATACAACAAAAAGATTAGTGTGTATGTATTAAAAGAGCATATTCAAGACTACGAATACTATATACAAAAAGGATCTAATGTAGTTAAACTACAGATAGATTGGATATACTAAATCTCGTCGGGGTTTCCCTAACCAACTGACTATGCTTTACGCTAAAGGTTGGACGAGATATAAATTTGCGGACAATTCTAAGGGGTTACAAGCCGACCCGAATCGCGTGTGAAGTTTCTTCACGGTACCAAAGGCTAGATATAAGATATGAGATAGAACATAAATGCATTTATTCCGCAGTTTCCTCTACTTATATTGCAGACATAAAGAGAGTTGGCTAGTGCACATAGTCACCACACACTGAAAACTAAATGTAAAATACAGAGATAATTGAAGGGACTCTGTACTCTCTTTTATATTAACATTATTAACATTACTTATATTTAAACGACATGGAAAACACATTAGAATTTAGAGATGAACAATTTGATATATTAAATCATCACAACACATTACCTCTTGGTGGTAATATGCCTGGAGAAGGCAAACCGATACCAAAACTTAATAATAACACATTAAAGTTTAAGGATATTCTATGGCTTAGAGACTATAACTATTATAATACACGTGCAAGTCTCAAATACAGAGCATTTATAGACTTTGATAACGGATGGTATGTATCTATTATAAATGGAGACCATGCTTTTGCAGACTTCGATGAATATGAGATGGCAATATTTAATTCAAAAGGACAGATGATAAATCCTTTTGGATGTTTAACTTACATGAGCGATACGGATGAATGGTATGGAGAAGTTCTAGAACGACTTGACCCAGAAGGTGTAGAAGAGTATCTTTTGAAAGCTTCTAAAGCAGATTTTGAAGATACTGGTGAGTGTATTATCGTCTAATAAAATATTCACCCTGAAGGTTGACTACGGTCATTTAGAAGCCTTTCACTTCTGCAGGAGTAACGGGGATGCCTGAGCAAGCATTAGTAACTGCTCTAATAAACAGAGGACACTGCTGAAAGTGTGTCAAGCTAACCACATTTATTAACCTTTTATACATTATTAACATGCGCTACGTAGTTACTTACACTGCAAACAGTTGTGATGAACACGATTGTGACCCAATCTATCACACACACAAATTTTCTAGAACTTTTAGGGATGAGATAGATGCCTTACATTTTCTAGGTGAATGCACAAGCAATCACAAAGACCTTCACGCAATAGAAGAACCAGTTGAAACTGAAGAAACAGAGACACTGAAAACATTTGTTGACCACGAAGGAACAATTATCTATTATTATTAATCATTATTAACATTATTATCATGGCAAATTTATTGCACAGTGGTGACCTTAACACTTTAAAACTAGGTCAAACTTTACTTACAAGATTCAGAAAGATTGAAGGTGGCTTTGTCCAAATGGAATTGGCAGAAGTCAAAGAAGGATCTCGCGGCTTGTCAGCTGCGTTTGTATTTAATCAATCTGATAACAGATTTAGTAGAAACTCTGCACGAAGAGCGTGGCAACCAGCTACACCTTCTGATGTAGAGACTGCACTTGGTGTCTCAGTTGGAGATGCTGAAGGATGGGAGATGGATGACATGGGTAATGAGATACTTACCGTGAATGTTCTTAATCCGGTTGCTTCTTTTGAAGGACAAGAGTTCCCATTACGAGTTCAAATTGTAGAAACTACTGAGCCAACAGAATGGCAAAGAGCTAATGTTCAAACCACTGCAAAACGTAAGGGTAAGGACGGAGAGTTTATTCTACACAACGGTGAATACATATTCACTCGTTCCTCTATTGTATTCAACGAGCCAGTAGATGTGTATTTAGAGGCTGATACAGCACCTGTACAGAAGGCTACTATCGAGAAAGTTGATATTGCAACAGGAGAGATAGTAAACTAGTATAAATAAAATGGGTATATCACTTGCGTGGTATATCCATTTTTACTATATTTGCTAAGTTTTATAAAGAATATTTATACATAATTATCTAAATCATTGAAAATGAATACATTAATTAAAAGCGCAGGTAAAGTAGTAGCTACAGTATCTGCATCACACAATGTCACAGTAACTGAAAAAATGATTACTATTGACTTGTTCAACACCACGACTAAAACCAAAACCAAAAGACGTGGCAGACCTACAGGGTCTACAAAGAAAACTACTAAGTCTAAGACTAAGTAGTAATAATTTCACACAATTGTTTTTTATTGATGATGAAGGGGCCTTGTGCCCCTTTGTTGTCTCAATACTTTTAACTATGAATAATACAATTTTAACCAGAGATGAAGTATCGTTACTTATACACAGTGTACAGCGTACTCTTATAAACCTTGAAAAATACGATGAAGCTAGTGAAATAGTCCGTAAGCATAGAGTGTTGCTTGAAACATTGTTAGGTATAGAGCAAGATCTTCATATAAATAGAGAAAAAGAACCAATAAATGTTTACAAATAATGGGAAAGATGAAAGAAATATACATGGACTTGCAACAAGGCTATGATCAAGAATTAAAAGCTGCATATATGACAGCTGTAAAAGATAACAGAGATACTGTTTTTGTTCACGGTAGGGAAGTATCACTAGCTTATGCTGAATACTTACTACAGTTTGATGAAACTTTCTTAAAACAGTTTAGAGATGATTACATTAATAACAAAGACAACGAGTCTTAGTGACTCGTATAAACTAGGTACTATTGAAGACGTGGTCAAGTACTGCCACAACAAAAAAGTTCTAGGTGTTGATACAGAAACTGAAGGCTTTGACTTCACATGTAAGAAGATGATTATGTTTCAGATTGGTGATGAACATCAACAGTTTGTCATTGATACTAGATTCATAGACATCAGTCCTTTGAAGAACATACTAGAATCACCAGCTATAACAAAGATATTTCACAATGCTAAGTTTGACTACAAGTTTATTAAGAAGTGGTCAGGCATAGAGTGTGATGGAGTTTACGATACGTTTTTGGTTGAGCGAATACTATCTTGTGGTCGTCACATAGGTTATGGACTGAAAGACCTCTGTAAACGCTACTTAAATGTAGAATTAAATAAGGAAATCAGAAACCAATTTATAGGGTTATCCGGTGAAGCCTATCGTGATGACCAGATAGTGTATGGTGCCAAAGATGTAGAGTATCTATGTAAACTACGTAAGCTACAGCTCCCAAAAATACAAGAGTTTAAACTACAACGTGTGGTAGAACTTGAAAATCGTGCGGTGTTAGCATTCGCTGATATTGAATACAATGGTATTGATATTGATAAGGATGCTTGGGAGGTCATTGCACGGACAAGCGAGCAAGAAGCCTTGGACATGAGGGATGAGTTAGATGATTTGGTTATGGTTACCACTGAGTTATCAAGCTTCGTGCTATCTCATGTTCAAGGTGACTTGTTTACACCACAAGAAGAACTACGTAAAGTAGGGATCAAATGGACTAGCCCTACACAAGTTCTCAAGGTATTTCAAAAACTAGTCCCTGAACTAGAAGACGTTAACGGTAAGAAGATGTACAAGTACAGACGTCAGCATAAGGTTATTGATTTGTATGTTAAGTACAAAGAAAAGATGAAGCTGGCTACTTCTTATGGTAATGACTTTTTTAAATTTGTATCAAGCGATGGTAAAATACATACACAATTTAATCAAATACTTGACACTGGACGCGTCGCATCCAAGAAACCAAACATGCAACAGATACCTGCGGACAATAAGTTCCGCAATTGTTTTCTGGCTCCTGACAATTGGTGCTTTGTATCTAGTGATTATTCTTCTCAAGAACTTAATGTAATTGCATTTGGTAGCAAAGATCCTGTATGGATAAAAGCTCTTAAACAAGGACAAGACTTGCACAGTGTATGTGCTGACTTAGTTTATGGTAGAGAGTGGTATGAGGCAGCTGAAGAAGACTGTGCCTATTTTGTAAACGATGCTAAACTTAAATGTAAGTGTCCCAGACACGGTAGGCTACGTACAAATGTTAAGACAATTAACTTTGGACTAGCCTATGGTATGGGGCCACACAAACTTGCAGATACTCTTGATATAAATACTAAAGCAGCTGAAGTTTTGATTAATAAATACTTTGATGCCTTTCCAGCTATTGGTGGTTTCTTAGATAAACTAGGTAGCTTTGGTAAAAAGTATGGCTACATCAAAACGTTTCCACCTTACAACAGACGTCGTTGGTTTCCTACATGGTACCCACGTATATACCAAGACAAGAGTCAATCATTTGAACTTGGTAGTATAGAACGTGCTAGTAAGAACACACCTATACAAGGTGCATCAGCTGACATGACTAAGAAAGCAATGATACTTATCAGAGACTTTATCAAGTTGCATAATGCACCTGTAAAGATAGTCATGACAGTGCACGATCAGGTGGATACTATATGTAAAGAAGACTATGCGCAGGAGTGGGTAGTTGAAATGACAAGACTAATGGAGCAGGCAGCTCTTGAGGTAGTAACTAACGGTCTGTTGAAAGCAGACACAAATATTAGTAAATCATGGGAAAAATAAAATTATATAAACTAGATGCAAACGTTGCAAGAATACTTGCTACTGTATCTAGATTAACTGAAGTCCCTATCAGTAAAATTAGAGGTAAGCTACGAACCGGTGAAGTAGTTGCAGCTAGACGTATATGTATGATACTTATCAATGATAAGTTGAAGTATAGTTCTACTGTTAATGCTGCTGTGTTTCGTAGAGATCATGCTACTGTATTACATGCATTCAAAGTACACTCTGATCTTATGGATGTAGACAAAGCATATGAAGAGTTCTTCAATATATGCGCTACAGCTGTGGGTATCAAAGGTATGGGTGACTGCAATGATAAGGACGATATGATTGCTAAGTTTGCTGCGCGTGTAGAATATCTTGAACACGAGAACGACGAATTAAAAGAACAGATTAACAAAATAACAGAACTATTATCATGATACATGAACTAGAATTAGAAAATGGATATACAGTCCAAGTTGATTATGAGTATGACGCACCTGAATTAGATTACAATGGTACAGGTTACCAAGGTGGCGTTACAATTAATGCTGTATGGACAAACTTAAACGATTCCAATGGCAAGTTAATAAAAGTAGATATTCTACATTTTATGACAAGCTTTGATGAGTTTGATAAGAATGAACTTGAAGGTATACTAGAAGAAAACTATAAAGACTATGAGCCAGATCCAGATAGGTATAGAGATGAGTAAGCTAATCAAAGTAAAAGATGAAGAACAGAGGAAAGCTATCAATGCTTGGGCTAGTAGTAAGTTTACTGGCAGTATTATTGCTGGTACAGGATTTGGAAAATCTAGGTGCGGTGTTATTGCTGTTGGCAAGTCTTTGGATAGCGATAGCGACACTAGAGGATTGGTATTAGTTCCTACTAATCAATTACAAGAACAGTTTAAACAAGAGTTTATCAAGTGGGGCTATGAACATATACTAGATCGTGTTGATATTCTATGCTATGCATCTGCATATAAGATAGAGGATGAACATTATCATGTAGTTGTATGTGACGAAATACATTTAGGTCTATCACCTGAGTATCGTAAGTTCTTTGAGAACAATACTTGGGATAGGCTGTTGTGTATGACTGCTACATTACCAGAAGAGTTTGAATATAAAGAGATACTCTTTGGTCTTGCTCCTACTGTATACAAAATATCACTTGATAAATGTGTAGAGCTGGGACTAGTGTCACCTTATCAGATTATATGTATACCTATTGAACTGACAACTGTTGAAGAACAAGAATACAAGAAAGCAAACAACACATTTGTGTATGCTAAGTATTGTCTTGGACAGTTTGATGCGTTTGATAGGGCTAAACATATTATGGGATCAGGTAAGCATACTGCTAGCAATGCAGACAAAGCTGCAGCTGCTCAGTTTTACAGATCTATTAGAGCTCGTAAGGCTGTAGTAGATCATGCTGATAACAAAGTAGCAGAGCTACAAAAAATTGTTATCAAGAATATAGGAGAAAAGATACTTGTGTTTGGTGGTAGTAACGAGTTTACAAATAGACTTGCAGATGCTACTGAAACATTCTCTTCTATATACCACAGTGGTAGAACAAAGAAGCAAAAGGAACAAGCCTTAGCAGATTTTAGATCAGGTGACAAGCCTGTGCTGTGCTCTACTAAAGCTTTGAACCAAGGCTTTGATGTTGCTGACGCAACTATGGCTGTGATATGTGGTTTGACCAGTAAAGCTTTGACTATGATACAGCGTGTGGGTAGAATCATACGTTATCAAGAGAACAAGATAGGCAAGATACATGTCTTGTACGTTAAAGATAGTCAAGAAGAAAAGTGGTTAAAAAGTAGTGTTAGAAAACTAGATAATGTTACTTGGTTAACTTGTTAATCAGGTACATTTTTTGTAAATTTATAGGCTTATGCAATTACAAATTGACGTAAATTTATTGGTTGAAAATAGCATCAGTGCTGATGATTTTCTAGCGCTGTATGCTATATACAGAAAGGGTTTTAAGACTCTAGATAAACTAAAACTAAATCCTAATTGGGATAACTTACAATCCAAAGGATATGTAAAGCTTGGTGACAGTGTAGAGAAGCACATAATACGCCAAGAGTTTATAGATTTATTTTCTAGTGACTTTGATCAGATGTTTGCAGAACTAATTAGTACGTATCCAATGAAGGTAGCAACCAACAGAGGATACAGAATATTACATGCAGCAGATCCTAACTGTAAATCAAATGAGAAAGCTAAAGCTAAGTATAGCAGAATCGTAGGCACTAAAAAGTTTGTACATGACAAGATAATTAAGTTATTGAAAGTACAACTACGGGTAGAGCGCGGTAAGCTAGAGTATATGCAGCAGCTGGAGGTATGGTTGAACAATCATACTTGGGAAAAATACATAAACATGGACGAAAATGCAGGAGAATCAGAAAACCGTATCACAAGACGGCTCTGATGTATTCAAAACTAGAGGGTTTCAAAAGATAGATAAGGCTGTCAATCAGTCTATAGCAGTTGTAAAGCAGGCCAAGCTTGGTCAGCGCAATGTGCTAGCTACGTCTTGGAAAAGACTAAACAAGAATCTTCTAGGTGGATTACAAAAGGGCAAGATGTATGTGATAGCTGGCCGTCCCGGTGTGGGCAAGTCAGCATTTAGCAATCAACTTATCTTTGATGTACTAGATACAAACAAAGCTAAGAAACTAATAGTATTATACTGGACCTTTGAGATGCCCGGTTACCAACAGGTAATGCGTAGTGCATCTAAAGATGTAAAGAAACAGATGTCAGATCTATTATCGGTGGAGTCACCGCTATCAGATATAGACTTCAAGACCTATGCATCTAAGGTACAAAAGTATGGTAACTATCCAATATACTTCAACAACATACCTCGTACTATGGAGTATATAATGAATACAAACGAGGATTTATTTAATCAGCATCCAGAGCACACAGTAATTAATCTGTTCGACCATTCACGTTTGATACGTGGTAATGAAGACACAGAGTTACGTAGACTCAATACAATATCCAAGGGTTGTATGTGGATGCAATCAAAGCTTGGAGTTATTAATATATTATTATCGCAGCTCAATCGTAACATAGAACAAGAACATCGTGCTAAGAACCAATACCAGCCACTGCTAACAGATTTGTTTGGAGGTGACTCTATTGGTCAGGATGCACATGTTGTTATGATACTGAACAGACCGTATGATTTGTATGGCATTACAGAAACATATTGTGGTGAAAATCCACAAGGGTTACTGGCATGTCACATGGAAAAGAATCGTGATGGTCTACTTGGTATGATTGGATATGAAGCAGACATGAGTACGTTTAACATTAAAGAAAGAAACTAATATGATTACATTACCAAAACAGAAAGTAAAGGCGACGCGCAAGTCACCAAAGAACATGGTAATCTATGGTCCACCTAAGATAGGTAAGACCTCAGCATTATCACAACTAGATGATTGTTTGATTATCGACTTAGAAGATGGTTCAGATATGGTTGACGCACTGAAGGTGCAGGTCAATGATCTATCAGAACTAACTGAAGTTGGAAAAGCAATTATGAAAGATGGCAGACCATACAAGTACATTGCTATCGATACTATCACTAAGCTCGAAGAGTGGTGTGAAGAAGATGCAAAGAGAATCTACATGGCTACACCTATGGGTAAGAACTTTGAACAAAAGAATCCAGGTGCATCTGTATTATCTTTGCCTAACGGTGCAGGCTATCTGTACCTACGTATTGCATACAAGAAATGGATTGATAGATTAAACAAGTTGGCAGATCATGTCATACTAGTTGGCCACCTGAAAGACAAGATGCTTGAGAAGAAAGGCAAAGAAGTCGCTACCAAGGACCTTGACTTGACTGGTAAGATTAAGTCTATCACATGCGCAAACGCAGATGCTATTGGTTATATCTACAGAGAAGATGATGTTACTATGGTTTCATTTAACTCTTTGGATGATGTGACTGCAGGCTCACGTTGCGATCACTTAAAGGGCCAGACCATGCCTTTAGAATGGTCAAATATATTTATTGATTAACCGCGTAAAATTTTAAATCATGATTGAAGCACGCACAAACAATCCTGGCGAGGCCACGCAGAAAAACGAAACACCAAACACTATTACAGTATCTATGATCTTGGAAGATCTTGACAACGGTATTGACCGTACAGCTATCCAAGAGAAGTATGGTTTAGAAAAGTGGGAAGTAACACAGATGTTCCAGCACCCAGCATTGAAGGGTAAGAAAGCTAGAAAGATTCGTAAGTTATCTTTCAACTTTGTAGATGATACAGCTGATGATCCTAATCAGACTAGCATTCCTATGGATTCTAGTTCTGATGTAGATGTACATCAAGAAGCGTCTATGATTATAGAGGCTACACCTGAGTTACAACAGGAAGATCCTTTTATAGGTGAGTACGGTGAAGATGAAGATGAATTTTAATTATTAAACTAGTTTATTTATGGCAATTAAAAGCAATGACAGTAATGTCGAAGTAGCAGGCGGTGGAGTAAAACTTTACTCTGGGCTTGGTAATTTTAAAGTGATTGCAGTGAACCCTACATTGGCAGAGCTGCATGACTTAGGTATCATGGTAAAACAAGATCCTAACTATTTCGTTGATCTCAACGGAACAGAGTATTTCAAACTAACCTTTTGGATTAAGAATGATGACCTTACTACAAGGTTTGACATCTTGATGAATGGTACTGAGCGTGTATCACAGACAGGTAAGAATCAGTGGCTGAATGCTATTGGTCAGTCTACTTGGTCTGATGGTGAACCTGAGTATGATTGGTTCAAGAAGGAAGGTTTACGTAAAGCATTGACAGGCGAAGAGACCTTGATTAACTTTGTTAAGCAGTGGGCTAATGTTGCTAATGGCGACGAAGCTTACTTTGAAAGCATAGCTAAGATTGTAAAAGGTGACATAACAGAAGTGAAAGCTTTGGTTAAGTTACTTGAAAGCAATGAGGTTAGATTGCTAGTCGGTGTTAAAGATGGTAAGTATCAAACTGTGTACACAAAAGTCTTTGGACGTGTTAGACCACAGCGTGATGACTTATTTGTTAAGAACTTGAACGATGACTATGGCGCATTCAATGCAGAGTTTGATACCACACTTGCGTGGGGTGCATTTACTCCTGAGTTAGCTGTAGTTACACCAGACGGAGATGATGCAGAAGTATCAGAAGATGAAGACTGGGTGTAATATAGTAGTCATTTGGCCATAAGATATGGGGAGTGTAAAATCTCCCCATTTTTTATGTAAATTTACGAGCTTATGATTGAAAGTAGAAACAGTGAGATACATCTTTCTAAAGAGATGATACTTGATAGGATAAGTGAGGTGGATATATTTGCATACTACTGTAGTTCTTTTAAACAACTTGGTAAAGCTTTTTGCAGTGAGTTACGTAAAGACTCTAAGCCTGGTGTTAATATTGTGCTATGGAAAGGCAAGCTCTTGTATAAAGACTGGGCCTATCCTGAACACACATTTGATTGCTTTGGCTATGTTATGGCATGTTATAATGTTTCTTTTTACTCAGCTCTTCGTATTATTGATAATGACTTTCGTTTGAACTTAGGATCTAAGAAAGCAGAGATAGATTTTACACGTGGCTATCTTGGATACCGCTCTAATATTAGAGTAGAAAACAAGAAAGTTACTGTAATTAAGAAGAAATCTAGGCCTTGGATGCTCAAAGATGCAAAGTTTTGGTCACAATACTTGATTAGTAAGAAAACTTTAATTAAGTTTGCTGTTACACCTATCTCTCACTACTGGATTAATGACAGTAGATTTACATGCAAGCTTAGCTATGCATATAAGATAGGTAACAAATATAAAATCTATTCACCTTACGAAGAAGTAAAGTGGATGAGCAATACTAACTCTAAACAAATTCAAGGATATGATCAATTACCTAAGCAAGGGGATCTCTGTATTATCACATCATCTCTCAAAGATGTTATGTGCCTTTTCGAGATGGGTATCCCCGCTATCGCCATGCAATCTGAACTGCGATTGCCATTGCGTAACCAAGTAGAAGAACTTAAACAAAGGTTTAAACAAGTTGCAATATTTTATGATAACGATTTTACTAATCCAAGCAATCCTGGCCAGACCATGGCTGCTAAGATATGTGAAGAATATTACCCTATGAGTAATATAATTATACCAGATGAGTATAACATAAAAGATCCATCAGACTACATTGCACACTTTAAACGAACAGAAGGATTACAAAAATTGATAGACATACAATTGTGAAGAGACGCACACGAAAACCAAAAAACAAAAAAGTAAGAAACGCTACCGCTAAGGTTTACAAAGGTATTAAGTTCAGGTCCAAGCTTGAACTTTTTACGTATAAGAAACTAGAAGATGCAGAGATTAAATCTTTGTATGAAAAGAAGAAGTATATCTTACAAGAAGGTTTTCACTACACGGCTGAGTGTCACGAACCTCACAAAACAAAAGGCTATGTCAACAATGAATACAAGGTTAGAGATATTACATATACTCCTGACTTTGTAGATCCTAATGGTAAATGGATTATAGAAGTAAAAGGTTTTGCAAATGATGTCTTCCCTTTGAAATGGAAGATGTTCAAAAAACACCTCATGCAGCTGGAGAATCCTCCAGTATTATACCTGCCTAAGAATCAAGGCCAGGTACTACAAACAATAGAATTAATTAAACAACTTTAATTTATGGAATACACAGAAGATTTGGTCCTCCGTTTGTATGGACTTGGGATAGATATGTCCAAAGGTCACAGCGATACAGCCAAGCAGCTTAATAAGTTGTATGAAGAAACAAGGTACAATACGTTTGGTTACCTTGAAGATCTTGAGAAGTTTGATAAAGTCTTTGAACCGGTATATGGTTTGGAGTTCTTTATACTAGTCAGAGATGTACAACAACAATTCTTTAGAGAAATTAAGTATGCTGAGCTATCAGCTGAACTAAATGAAATACACGAACAAAGTAAAATAAATAGATATGAGTATAAAAACGATTGATAAGCAGATCAAAGGATCTGAAGGCCTTGCTAAGAAGATTAACAAGGGCGCTGAGAAGATGGTGTTTGACATCTTACAGTCTACACAGTACTCTACACCTATCCCGTCTACCGTGCGTGAGTTGGCTACTAATGGTGCCGACGCACAACGTGAGAAGGAGATGGCTATAGAGATACTTACAAACAAAGCTAAAGTAGAAGACTATTACATTGAGCGCCACGGTGATCAGTACAGTGATAGTAACTTTGACATTAGCTATTATAATCTGAATCATTTAGATACAGAAAACAACGACGTAACAATTACATACAAAGAGAATGAAGGAACAGGATACTGCGATGTAGTTACTATACAGGACCACGGTGTTGGTATTGGTGAGCGTCGTTTGGAAGGTGTGCTTGAGCTTGGTTATTCAACTAAACGTAACACAGCTGAGAACTTTGGTGCCTTTGGTCTTGGTGCTAAGGTTGCATTGTCGACTGGCGTAGACTTCTATACTATAGAGACTGTACATAATGGTAAGAGATTCAAGATGAACTGTTATAATTACAAGACAGACTTTATTGTACCTGCATTCAACCCAGAAGCTGGTCAAGCTAACCCGCATGTTGTACTTAGCGATGGAACGAAAGTGCACTATGTACCTACGGATGCAAAGAATCAGACTATAGTATCGTTTGGTGTGAAGAAACACAACAGACGTGACTATCGTGATGCAGTTGAAGAGCAGTTAATGTATATGCCTAGTATTAAATTCAAGCGTATTCAAGAAGATGGTTATGAAAGAGAAGAGTATATTCACCCAAAGATTATGCATAACTCTGATAACTTGATTATCTCTGATACATATCTGTTTAGTAAACCACACATTGTATTGACTAAAGATGTAGGCGCACCAACCGGTGTTAACTATGGCTTTGTTGACTTTCGTGAGTTGGAGATGCAGCAGATGTGGGGACCAATTGCTTTCAAATGTCCTGCAAGACAAGTAATCAATGACCCAGAAACTGGTGAAGAGATTGTATTGCAAGATGGTGTAGATGTTACGCCGTCGCGTGAGAAGGTGATATGGAATGAGAACACTAAAGCATACATCAAGTCTGTTATTCTAGCAGCTGCTGATGAAGCTAGTGAGATTGTGCAAGAAGAACTTCAGCAAACAGACTTTGTGTCTTGGTTGCTAGCTTGTAAACAAGTATTGACTAAAGCTGATAGCGGTAGTGTACTTGGTAGATTATCTAACATAATTGATCAGGAACAACTCAAGCCTAAGTTTGGCCCAGACCCTAGACTTAAGAATGAATCTGTAAAGGCTTTATTCAGAGGTATGAAGGTTGAGGTTGTAACTAAGAGTAGAGATTATGGTACCGGTGAAGATACTATTGAGAGAAACTCTATTGAGAACTACAGCCAATTGAGAGAGAACAACATCTTTATCATGGGTGAAGAGAATCACAGCAAGTACAAAGATATGTATCTTATACACGAGTGTGAAGGTCCTATTATTTGTATCAAGCCTATAGAGGACTGGGAACCTAGCACTGTTGTCAGTACAGAGTCTATTAAAGCAAACAAGAAAGCACTTGCTAAACGTTTTAGAGTTCTTCAGCTAATTACTGAGTCTACACACAGTCGTAACTACGATAACATGGAGGTAGATGAAGAGTGGCTAGAAGAATACAAAGATGAGATTGCTAAGGCTAAGGAGGTTGCGCAGTTCGAGAACATTACACCAGCTGAGCGTCGTAAGATAGAAGAGCGTATGGTTGCATACACTTTTAGATACAACGATAAGCATTGGCATAGTTCCGGTAGTGATAATCATTACATCAGAGACAAGATTGAGCCAAAGGTAAAAGATCTTATGAAGACTCAGCGTACTACCTACTATGGTACTGCAGCTGATGATGATAAACTGATGGTAGCTTGTGGTATGGTACATCCTTTTGCTCCTGGAATTCGTCAAGTATACAAAGATATGCCTGGATGGAGAACTCAAGGTGAGGACGATAGAATGTTTTTCTTTGATACTCCAGCTGTTAGACTTGGTAGTGGTGAGTTTACAAAACCAACTACTACAACTAATGATAAAGGTGAGGTATATCACAATACTAATTTTGATTGGGATACGCCGCAGATTATCAGAGTCTCACAGAGCAATGTTAAACACATTAGCATGAACCCTAATGTTAAGCACATTGATGAATTCTTTTTACAATTAACACCTAATGGAGGATATACTATGGATGAATACGCAATAAAGTGGTACACTGCGGATAAGATGAAAGGTATCACAGATAAGACATATTTATATTGTCTTAAGGACATTAACCCAGACTTGTTTGAAAAGTATCAGGATGTATACAATGCATCTGATAGAGATATGAGAGTAAGTCAATGGATGAAAGATACTGATATATTTCCTATGGTCGAGAAGATTGTAGAAATGCATAACTTCTGCAAAGATAATGATGACGC
>Ga0181413_1000164_pt1 | contig 18830 bp, 26 predicted proteins | sample 36SPOviralmetaG_FD_130111 | JGI IMG/M metagenome (GOLD analysis project Ga0181413, IMG submission 130111) | Marine viral communities from the oligotrophic San Pedro Time Series (SPOT) site, San Pedro Channel, CA, USA - 36 SPOT_SRF_2012-09-28 | ecosystem: Environmental > Aquatic > Marine > Strait... | reverse complement strand
TATTGAAGTAGATAACAAGCAATCAGCTTACCGTCACAATCAGAACGGATTTCGCAACACTATATTAATCGGCGTGTCAACCTTAATCTTGTTTGTAGGGTTCTGTGGGGAGTTGGGTTAGATATTAGTTTTTCTCTTAGTATTAATATTTATATAATAACACATAATAACGGTCTTGTCAACCTTTTTTTAGCCCTTTTTACAAAAAAAAGACCCCTATGCTCAGGAAAACATAAGGGTCTCGATTTCTTATCTAAGAGATGCGTATACCCAATATACGCAAGTAAGAACATGGCTGAACTTACAATAGTATTTATGCTTTTCGTTCATTGAGTATTTTAGTAAGAGTTTCATATGTTATTCCGTACTTGTTCTTCAAATCTCTTTTTATACCGTGATAACGTTCTACATTGTAGAAATCATCTTGTATTTGTTTTCTAATGCTTTGTTTTATTTGATGTGGAGTACATTTCCATTTGTCTATATCTGTGTGATAATCGACTATATCATAATGTTCTATGTTTACACACAGTTTATTACCGCATGTATTCTTTACACGTGTATCTCTGTCAAGTACACGTCCTAGTTTTTGTTCTGCATAGTATCTTGCTACTAGCATCATTCTCCCGTTATTGTCATCTCTAATCATAGGATACCCTTGTGAATGGCATCCTCCCGTCCACATCAAGCAGTCACCTACTTGTGTTGTCTTTTCCTTTAGTCGTAGTTGTATCTTCTTCATAGTATATCATATCCCGAGCAAACCATCTATTATGGAATACTACTGTCTTAGTTGTTATGTCCTTGTATTTTGTTGGTATGTGAAACGTTGCGTCTTTTCTTTGACGCAACGCTGTTAGTATGTTGACGAATAAATCACCATATAAGAATACATGATAAGCATAATCTTCGTCATAAGTCATATTACTTGTATCTTCTCTTACGTGAGATTTTAGAAATATGTCTTTCTTCGTCATCTAATAGTACTTTTGCTGACGGTATATTTGGGAACTGTACCCATATATCTTTTAAGTCTTTGTTTTTTGTTGCAAAGTTATAAAGTCTTTCTCTACGAGGAAAACTTAACCATAATCTTCCTTTAGTTAGTTCTTCTGTTTCAAAAGCCTCCATCATTTCTAAACAAAAATGATAGTCAAATGCAAGTTTAGATATAGGATCTTTATAGTTGTTATTATACTTCCCATTCTTTTTTTCTAACACTGCTTGTAACTCTAAAAGTTCTTTCGGTGTTATGTTTTGATTATGAGCAATAAGTTCAAATGACGTACACATAATGTCTGTCATTTTTCTTACTTGTTTATAATCTACATTACTTGACATTATGCAACCTCTTTTTTTAATAGCTGTCGTAATACTGATGGCTTATTATCTTTTAGGTTTTCATACTTTTTATTATCAGCATCTATCATACGCTGTAAATCAACTGCTATCTCGCTTGACTTATAATCTTTACGTTCTATTAACGTTTCTATCATATCTTCTAAAATACAATCAGTATGGTCACCTACTAACTCTGCCATATCATCTATTGATAATCTATTGTTTTCAAGTTTATCTATTAAGAAGTTACCGATACGATCCATTCTCATTATATGAAAGTAATCCTCAGCTTCATAGGAACTCATTTCGCTATGCATAACTCTTTCAAGTTCTTCTTTAGTGTGATTAGGCCAATGTATATTGTCTTGAGGTTTTCTATTATTATAGTGATCCCATATTTCTTTTACTAGTGTTTGTGTGTTCTTTTCAGTCATAGTTTTCTCCATTATTAACTGTTATTATGTTATTATAATAACACAAGTATTTATCTTTGTCAAGCAAATAGTATACAATAAAGGTAAAAAAAGAGCCCTTTTGTGACTGAAAACAAAAGGACTCTTTAGAAGTGTCAAGGAGTATTCAAGTGTCATGTGACACCAAGAAATACATATATTAAAGTTAGAAACTAGTCTATATTCATAGACCCCCTCATCTCTGAGTTCTGTTTCTAACTTTATTTATTATCGCTGAGAAAAACTACTAACAAAGCAATAATAACACGAAACCTACTATAGAGGACAAGTTCTATAGACTGATTTATCTATATACTATATCACATAAATGCAACCGCGTCAAGTCTTTTTGCAAGTTTTTCTACATCTTTTTTACCATATTCACCATCTTTACCGAAATGTATTTCCCAAAAGGATACTCTTGATGCTAATGGTGTTGTGATTATTGCGTCTGTAGGTATAAGTTTTAGATTAACTTTACTATCTACTATTATGGTTCCATCTCTACCATTTAATGGTCGTCTGCGGTTCTTTATACGCATTCCTGCGTACTTAAACTTATCAGGATTTAATATTGTATAGTTGGACATGTCTCATTCGCCTGCTCTCTCATAGCGTTCTAACTTGTCCTGGGCCCATGCTATACCTGATGGGCCACCCCATCCCATGTATGCATAATAAGCCTTGCCGTACTTCTTGGCATTACGTTGTGTTGTGTAGTCTTTTTCAAATCTTTTTAAGAAAGCAAATATCTGTGATATTTCTGCTTTATTAAACTCTCCACCTTCGGCTATTTTTTTAGCTCGTCTTCTGCCAACAGGTGTTCCCCAACGCTTTGAATATGCAACTGATTCGTTATAATCTAGTGCAGTTTGTGCCGCTGATTGCATTGCTTTTGTTGGTGTATATGGCATGTTATTTCTTCTTTCTACCTAACTTTATTCTTTCATCTATTAAACTTTGTGGTATTCTTTTACCTTCACGATATAACGCAGATATTCTTGAAACTACTCTAGCCAAACGCTTTCTGGTAGTACCACCAACACCAGAAAGATATTTCTTTGGTAAGCCTGTACTTTTATCTCGAATCACTTTACGTTGTTTCATTTTCTTTTCCTTGCAGTTCTACGAATATCTTGGTCGTGTCTCCCACCTCTGATAAAGCTATTTACTCTACCGTATGACCATGCACTCATTGTTACGCCAGGTCTTGATCCTGAACTTAAATATGCACCTTGACCTCTACGATATACTTTGGCTAAATCACCGTATGTATATCTTGTACTCTTTTTAGCACGTGCTTGTAAGTTTTTCTTTACAGTTGCACTTAATGGTTTAGGTGTTTTCTTAGCCATCTTAGTTGTCCATGCATGTTGGTTGTTCTGCATCATCAAATAGTTCTGCACACTCATCTAATAAAAATGCATACTTCTCTTGTTTTGTTTTAGGTAGATTTCTAAACTCTACGACAAATGTGTGCATATCATTTAAGTCTATAAAGCCGTAATCTTGATATCTGTCTAGCATATAATCTAATCTCATAAGAGTGTAACTATGCATTGTATTTGCTTTTTGTTCTAACATTATATACTTACCTTTACGTCTGCTCCACTTCTGTATAAACGACCTACAACTCCGGGATCACTTGTAGGTAATGCTGTGAAATCTATTTGTGCACCTGTGACTTCTAAATGTCCGTCGACTTTTAGCTTGTCGTCTATTTCTATCTCTGTTGCGCCATAGGCACTGATTTTAGCAGTGTTAGGCGATCCTGTAGCAAAGTCGAACTGTAGTCCTACTCCACTGATACCTAAGAACGACTGTGGAGCATTTACGAAAAAGAACTCTCCAGCATCTGTTCCTGCACTTATTGTAAAGTTTGCATCTGAACCTAGAACTGTATTACCTGAATGTGTGTTTACTAGTACTGACGCTATTGCTCTTGCATCTGCTCTTGCGTTAGTAAAGTACAGATTAGTTGAACCTTCACTTAAATCGTCTGTGTCATTGTTAGATAGATTATCTTCTACACCTGCTATTGTAAGTGTATTTGCGGCGTCATCATACGTGAGTGTTATGTTTGAACCTGCAGTTAGCAGAGCATTTACTCTATCGTCTACTCGCTCACTTGTATGATATAAGTTTGTAGATCCTTCTGTTACAACATCTGTATCTACTTGATTAGCGCCTGTACCGAAATCAATCTTTGTAGCATCAACTGAATCGTTAGCCAACTGTGCTGTTGCTATTGATCCTGGTGCTGACGTTCCTGGTGTAATAATGCTCATAGTTAATGATCCGTATCGTTTTTGTTATTTGTTATGATTGTTTTATTGTTATCCCAATAAACATTTGCATCATACTCTCTCATATTTAGTACTATCTGATGATCCGGTTTTATCTGGGTACTTAAGATACGATAAGTCTTATTTGTTTGACCTAATGTTGAGTTTGTAAACTTAACAACATCACCTACTGCTAAATCTATCATACTTGGGTCTACTGTAACTTCTAATATACCACTTTGTCTACTTTGATTGATTTCTTCTGTTGCAATACGTTCTGACATTTCTTTATTTGTAGTATTAGATAGTTGCATATCTTGTTTAAGTACAATATTATCGTTTGAACTATTTTGTAGTGTTGAACTGCTTACACGTGTTACATCTTCTTGGTAGTTAAATGTGCTGTCTTCGTTTGGAAACGTTACACGTAGTTCGTTTAACAAAGTTTTCTTCGATGCTTGTAAGAAGTTTATACTATCAACAATATTTTCATCACCAATCACAATATCTGTAGTTGCAGTTGGTTTATCTACAAGTAGTTTATAAGTATCACCTGTTATTAGACCTGCACGACAAGTAGTTAACAGTTCTTCTAAGTTATCAAGCATAGATTGGTCTGTATCTACGAATGCATTACATTCATATCGTGTTACTGCTGTAGCATCACTTGCCGTCTTTGCTACTGTTTCATCACAATATGTTTTTGAAGCATTAAATGTAGTTGCGTCTAATAGTGTATGTGGAATAGCTTTTCCATATAACTCGTTTGACAAAAAATCATATATACATCGTGCTGGATTGGCACTATAAGTTAGTGTAGAGTCCGGTGCTGAACCGATAGCAGGGACTTTCTTACCTTTGATTAGATATGTAATATTAGGTGCACCTGATCCATATACATTTTCGTCCCATGTTAACTTAATATATACATAAGCAAGTTTATTCCCTACTTTAGTATTGTCGCTGTCGTTAAAGCCTGGTATAGTTTGTGATGCTTCTGCTGATTGTGAACCATCATAGAAGTATATCTCTGCTTTACCACTGTACGTACTTTCATACGTCCAGTTTGCGTTTAAGTTATTACCTGATGATTGTGTACTTGTAGCTACAAGTTCATCGTTAAAAAATACTTTCTCTAAATGTTCAATAGGCCCTTCACAAAGCGTTTCTACAAAATGTAGATTAGCATTGTCTGTGCCATCTGAACTTAAATGTGTACGGTGTCCAGCTATACGTCTTTTACCATATACTAATGGAACTGAAACTGAACTACCACTCTTTGTTACAAGAGTACCTGAAATACCAGATTGTTGTTTAGCTTGTTTTCTTTTAATGGCTTTAGTTGCTAGAGCAACTGTACCTACAATCACAACTGCACCAACGATTGCCGCATATGCGGCTGAAGCCCCTAGTGCTAATCCAACGACTTTAGCTACTGCTATTGCACTTGCGATTATTGTTGGCATTCTTTTCTCCTATATACTTCGTAATATCTGTCGAACTCTCTTACGTGTCTTTGTCTTATTAGTTTTGTTTTAGGATCACCACATAAAACTGTTTCACCGAATATAACAGGCATATACATATCCCATGCTCTGTTCTTACTTGGCATCCATACAATGTCACCTGTTTCTGTTTTGTTCACTGGTCTCTTTTCATAGTTTATTTCTTCAAACCATTCTGCTATCTTTAGAGTTTTAGCAACTTCGTTTGCTTCTCTCCAAGTATGATAAGTTCCAGCTAATCTACCAAGATTGTGTGGATCTTTCCAGTCTGGGTTAGTAAGTTTAACAAACTGATATAACAGTTGATGACAATCGTTTACGCCCCATGTAAAGTTTTGCTTTACAAGATGACCCGCCCAAGTGTCTATTAGCTTCTGCCCCATTTTACGTCCTTTTGTGTTTCTGTTGCGTTAGCAAAGAAGTTATCACCAGTGAATAAAGTTTGCTGTTCTGTATCGTTAGTGTGTCTACCATTACCAGATGTAAAGTCTGCCCAATGTGAACTTGCACTAACACTTAGTATTGCTGTTCTGGCTTGAAAATCTTCTGTAAGTCTTGGTTGGTCTAAACGACCGTCAAATACGAGTATAGGCGTTCCCACAATCCCGTAGTTGTCATCCAGGATAGTACGATGTATGAGTACCCGCCTGTCGATATAATCATAGTCAAGGAATAACTTAACATTGTCTGTACTAACTCCACTTAATGATATGTCTACATTTTCAATCTTTATTTCGTCTTCTTCCATAATATCACTTATACCTAATACACCACGTGCAGAAAGATATGTGTTACCACTATAACTTATATCTACTGGTGCATCAGTTAAGTAAGTGTTACCACCACCGATATTTTGAAACTCTACAAGATTACATATATTGAAACTTTTAGTTGCAAGTTCTGTTGCTGTTGCTGTTGCTACGCCTCTGCTCATTACATTGCCTCTACAAACTTAAATGACATACGATAGATACCTGCGGCATCTACTGTGTAATCTAAAACGTCATCTACTAAAAATGCTTTTACTAAGAAGTATTTACCTCTTGTAGCATCAAGCGATCCAGATTGGTTTGCACCGTGTAGTTTTCTACTGTTTGATAAAATCTGCGAACCTGCATAGCTATCCATTAGCGGTGGTTCAACCGAATATGCCATTCTGCCATATTCATCTGCTGTACCACTGTTGCCCATGATTTGATATATCTTATCGTTTTTAGTTGTAACAAAATAGTTTCCTTTAGCTACACCGCCTTCACCTGGCACATGTCCGCCTACAACTATCTGTCTATCGCCTGTTGCACCTGTGTGAATATATTGTCTATACGCCCACATCTTAGATTGATCCGTTGTAGAAATATTGTTTGTAACATATTCTTCCCAGAAATCAATCGCAACATTAGGAATGTATAGGTGTACTGATTGTGATGCACCTTTGTATTCTTCAAATGCTCTAATAAATGTTTCACCAACATCGCTTGACATTGGAGGATATTCAAACTCAAATGAATATCTTTGTGCACCAGTCCCTGCTGTAATAGTTTTTAGTCCACGTGTTTCACTCTTTAATGTTGGTCTCTCACTTATAATACGTACTGTATGTGGGTCAACGCCCGCAGTTACAGTAGCATTAGGCCATACTCTGCTATCAAATCCGCTATCTTCTGTAGATATTAGTCCTACTGAGGGATCTACTGCAAAGCCTTGGTTAATACTACCAAAGCCGCCTGATGCGAATGCTGTTGTGCAATCACCTTGAACTAATCCTGAACCAGGATCAAACTCACTATCTGCATCTGTGATATCTACTGTTGCTTTGTTGCCTACACTGTTGTCTGCTGAACTATTTGTTCTGTATAATACTCTTGGTGGTATTTTAGGAGACGCTAATGTTCCTGTTTGAAAAGATAACTCCATATAGTCGTTATTTGTTGCACCATAGTTCCAACCACCTGCACAACTAGTGCCATCACCGTCGTTTCTTGCTACTGGTGTGATTGCTGTAACTACGCCGCCTGATATTGTGACTGAGAACTTAGCTGTTTGTAAATCGAAGTACTTTGTTGATGTTGATATATCATCATGCCCTGAATATGCTGTATTATATGAGAAATCATTACCATTGACGTTAAAATCATCGTGATATGTGTTGAACTCATATATTGTAAGCATTTGTGGGTTCAATGTGTTGCCTGTTGTTGAACTAGACACATCATCATGTGTTGTTGATGATGGATTGCTTATACCAGTCACCCTATTGCTTCCGTCTCTTGTTAAAGTTAGTCCAAACTCGTCACCACCTGGTGAAGTTGATTGTATGGCTGTATATGCATCTGTTGTATCATTCTGAATATAACCTCTATTGTCTAGACCTAAGAACGGTGGTTGTTGATAGTTTTTACTATTAACTGTGTATCCTTGGCTTGGTAATAAGATAACTGTTGTATCTGCGAAAACTTGTTCTGCTGTTCTGATGCCTGATGCGGGTGTTCCTGTTGCCTTGTATGCAATAAAGTACATTTGACTTGAACTCCAGAAGCCAGGATCGTCCCAACTTGTTCCATTTGTTATTCCTGGATCTAATGCTTTAGGTTGTGCGTATCCGTATCCTGTTCCGTTTAGTGTATTCGATGTATTATCCCAATCGTAAAACATAATATTGTCCCACGCTTCGATAATCTTATCTGCCATCTGTGCGGCTGTGTATCCGTTTGGATTTCTTTGACTGTCTAAACAGTTTGCTAGTTTGATTGAACTAACTAGTGCTTGCCTTGATACAACGAATGGATACTTACGTAGTATTGCGTCACTCGACCCGTTTGCTTTATTGCTATCGTTAAATGTTTGTGTATAATGTCTTAAATCGTATCCCATAGTTTGCTCCTTATCCTAATGGCCCTGATTGCGCCCTTCTACGGAATGCATCTTGGACAACGCCTGTTATAACTCGTTTATTTTGTACTAAGAACTCTGTTCCAGTTTGTGTATCAATAGCATTTAGGTTAAAGTTAACTGTTAAACTTTCTCCACCACTTACGCCTTCCATATCTTGATTAGATACAACAGAACCTGAACGACCCGGTAAGAATAGTTCTGGTCCCTTTTCACCTACTACGATTGGTTTACGACCACTAGCAACATTACCACCTTTTTCAAAGAAGCCTCCTATTAACATGCCAGCTCCTGCAAGTAGACCTAGTCCTGGTATAAGTGTTGATGCCCCTAAAGCACCTAAGCCACCCAACAAGCCTCCTGCGGCTCCTGCCGCTCCTCCGGCTGCTCCGAATAAAGCCTTTTGTATTTGTGCTTCAATAAGAGCGGCTATAATATTTCTAATAGCATTTAAGGCAATGTCTTCTAAGTCTGAGAAGCCATTACCAAGTCCTAACATCATATCTGCTAAACTACCAGATACACTAGTTACCGCTTGTGACATTGCTTTTCCTATAGCTTCGGCTAAGTTAAAACCTTCATTTTTTGTTTCTTCAAATAATGCTTCAAGTGTAGCAAGTTGTTTTTTTTGTGCTTCTGTTAAATCGTCTGTTGCTCTTTTTTGTGCTTGTAACACTTGCATATATTGTCTTTGATTAGCAATATTGTTGTCTGTTACTTTAGCATTTTCTTTCATTTCTTTTACATAGTCTTCATAACTTTGTAAAACTTCTGGTATTTCTAATCCTAATATTCTGTATGCTTCTGCAAGTTCTAATGTACTTGCACCTTGCTTAATATATTCTTCTAATAGTGCCTGATTAGCTTCTTTGGCTTCTAATGTCTTTTGTATCTGAGAGTCTAACATACCTACTGTCATGTCACCGAACTTACCAAGTTCTGCATTGACACCTGCAAGTTGTTCTTTTAGACTTTCATAAGCAAAAGCAAGAGCACCTGTCTTGTCATCATTCTCACCAAGCTGTAATGCAACTTCAGCCATTTGACCGATAAGCATTGCGGCTTCTTCTTTTAGTTCTTTATGTCTGTTTACTAGACCTATGTAAGGGTTCTCTGCTATAGCGGCTGCCATTGCAAGTTCTTCTAGTTCTTGATATAGTCGTTCAATCTCTGCACTTAATAAAGCAGTTTCTTCTTTGTATACTCTTGTAGCTTGACCACCTGCACCTACACGATTGATACCTAATGCAAATGCTCTATTATATAAATGCATTGCATAAACTGTTTTATCAAGTTGTTCTTGTAACTTTTGTTCTTCGTTTTTATATTCTTTTAGTGGATCAAGTATACCTGAATAGTTAAATATTGTTGCTAATAGTTCTTTACGATGTTTTTCTTCTGCGGCGGCTACATCTTCTACAACTTCTTTTTGTTCTGTCTGTGTTTCTGTTAGTTTGGCAATCTGTGCTTCTAACTCTTTAATAAGGGCTATCTGTGCGTCATATAATGGGTTAGCTACTTTGAATGTTCTGTTCTGGTCTTCTATTTTGTTTACAAATCTATCGATAGTATCACTATTAGACATGACACCAGTATCAAATCTTTCCATGATAGTTGATACTTTTTCAATCTCTGGTGCTATACCTATTAGTTCTGCTTTAGCGGCAATAAGTTGTGTTTCTAACTTTTCTAATGGTGTTGGACCTTCTGCGGCATCTGATATTGCATCTGCTACATTTGTTATACCAATAGCTAATGCTCTTGCGGCTTCATCTAATCCAAGAAACTCTGCTACTGCAAAACTTAATCTTGTTATACTATTACTTAACTGACCATTAAGTTGATCCATTGTAGGATCAAGTTTGCCAAATGCGGCATCTAAGTTCTTAGAGTTAAGCAACATATCTGCAAATACTTCGGCAGTTAGTTCTCCGTTCTGTGACATTTCTCGTAACTGACCAATAGTCATGTTACTTTCTTTTGCCATAATAGCTAGAGCAGTACCTAGTCCTTCTGTGATAGAGATAAACTCGTCACCTCTAACAGAACCAGATTGCATAGCTTGACCGAACTGTCTAATAACACCTGCGGCTGTACCTGCATCTGCACCAGCAACAACAAGTGCTTTAGAGAACTTACTTGTTAGTTCTTCGACTTTTTCATTAGAAAAGCCCATCTCATCTGTTGCTACTTTTAGTTTTGTATATAAGTCTACTGTCGCTCCAAAGTCTGACAGATTTTCTTTAGATAGTTTTGTTAATCTTGCGATAGTTTCATTGTAATCATCTTGGTCTTTTGTTACAAGTCTAAGCTGATTAGTTACACTTTCGTATGCTCTCGCATTATCTAAGATGGCTTTAGTTACTGCAACCGCTCCAACGGCTACTGCGGCTAGTCCTACTTTGGCCATACTAAGTCTACCACTTAGTCCGCCTAGGGCTCCGGCTGCCGCTCCAGAACTTGTAGTCAATCCGCCCATACGACCGTTAAGGCCCTTAAGGGCTTTATCTATGTCTTTTAACTGGCGGGACGCTTTGTCGTCCAGTTTGACTCTGAGTTCTACTGTTTCTTTTGTTGCCATCTGCTTTCTCCTTTAAGAATGCTAACCAATAGGTCACAATGGTGTAGTCCATTTCTAAAACTTCTTCTATCTTGTAGCCGGTCTCGTGTGCAAGATAGAATAGGCTCCAGAGGTGCCTATCGGCTTTTAGTTTCCCTCAGCGTCCTCTATTGTTGGACCCTGATTGCTATTAATCTTCGTTACGATTTTCAATATTGTTGCGGGATCAACACTATTCATAAGTTCAGACTTTTGATGGTCAGAAAATAATCTTTTACCATCTTTGTCTAATGAACGATTAATAAGGACTTGTACTAATGCTTCTGCCGATTTACCACTGTTCTGTAGTTCTATAACTTTAGCTTCTTGTGTAAAGTTAGTACCACCACGAAAAAAGATTTTGCAATCCCATTCAGGTACATCGATTTCTTTTATATCACCAATAACAACTTCATTAAAGTGTTTCTTGGCATTCTTTAATATGTCTTTGCTCATTTTAAGTATGTTCCTTTGTTAAACTGTTTTTTTACTTCTTCTAATGCAGGACCCGTCATGCCTTTAGGGGCTTGTTCGCTTCCTTGCATACCTTTACGATGAGATGCTTTCACTCTTCCTTTATTCAGCACACCAATATATGGTACATCGTTTGTGCTGCCAGTAGCGGTTCTTTTCCAACCGCTACGGGCATTGCCAGTCTTACCAACTGGTGTTAAGTCTACTACTCTTTTATGAAAGTCTTTCTCTATGTTTTCAATCATAGAGTTAACTGTCTTTTCAAGTAATCCCTTACGCACTGTCTTGGTAAAACTGGCCTTAATCATGATTATGCGGCTAAGCCTGTATACTGCCCAGTTTCTGTTCTAATCGGATCAGTACCTGTTACAGTGATTGATGCTTCAACCATACCATCAACTGATGTTGAGATACTTCTTGAAGTGATTAGACACTTGCCTTGATAACCAAGTTCACCTTTACTATCGCCTGATGGCCAGAAGTGTAGTTCTACTTCTGTGCTACCTGGTTGTAGTATACCAAACAAGTTCTCATCACCAGTTGCGCCTGCGGCTGCTCCTGGAGCTACTCCGCCTGGCTCAATATGAGTCTCATGCGGGTCACCTGTATAGTTATCGGTTGAGTTCGCATCATCGATTGTCCAGAACACATCTACTGTGCCTGACCATGACTTGAACGTTGGTTTATTAGTTCTAAATGCTACTCCACTAGTATTCATTGTTGTTGCATCGATTGTTTCCTGTGTTTCTTCTAATGAGAAACTACGGATTGACGCTACAGCAGTTGAACCTACATAGACAGCACCTTCTGAACCACTAAAGATTTGATTTGCCATTGCTGGTCTCCTTTTAAGTGTTACCTTTAGAATAGGTATATTGTATACCTACTCTGATTGTTTGATTCACAGTTGGATAATCAGATGTCTGAATATCACCAACTTCTAATACTTCTGTTAGTTGTGCTTTACTGCCTCGAGTTCTATCTACTTCTAACTTTTCTTCGATAGCTTCTACGATTTCTGAAAGTTGTTCTTCTGATTTCTCAGTTTTACTTTTACCATCTAAGTGAGTAACGATATCAAGTTCAAGAGTAGCTAAACGCTGATCCATCGCTATATCTTCTTTACTTTCACTAGAAACGTTCACTTGTACAAGTGGGTACGCTGTTCTGGCTAACCTTGTAAAATCGCTTGGCTTTTCTGATACTTTACCAATACGTGGTGTTGTAATAGTTTTAAGCTGTGTTACAACATCGTTGATTATGTCTTTACGAATGCTTGCCATTATCTGTAAAGCCTTTCATGTTTAACATAATCAATCTCACCATTCTCATAAACTGAATCACCATCGTGGTCATATGATATGCCTGCGGCTAATACAGCCGTAAACTCATCATGATAACGTTCACGATAGAAAGTCATTTGATTTTGAAAAGTATCATTCTCAGAAAAGTTTGATAGTCGAGGCAAGATGTAATAAGCTAACGCATGATAGATTGTAGTACGCTTATGCTCCGCCGCTTTGAGTTTGGTTACATCAAAGTTTTCTGGTGCACGACTTGTCATCCACCAATCTGTTTTAATGCGTCTTTGAACGTCATCTTCTGAACGATTAAGTTCATCGGTAAAACTTTCAACACCGTGTTCAAAGATATCCGGAACTATTGCTACTAAATCTTCATCTGTTGCATATGCCATCTTGCTCTCCTAACTGTTAATATTATACGTTGATTAACTGAATACCACGAGTTGCGTCTACAACTTTTGCACCACCGTGAATAGAAGCAACTACGTCAAAGCCGACTGCTGCCGCTCTACGCTGTACTTCGATGTCTACGTTTTTCTGCATAGCTAATCTTGCCGCGTCTGCACCAAAGATGAAACCTGAGTGTGCCGCTGGAACTAGAGCAGATTGGAACATTTGTACGCCACCGTATGTGCCGACATAACCATTTCTTAATGCTTCTGTTTGGAAGTCACCGCCTGCAACGTTACCGTTAGCAAACAAGTTTTTCATTAAGTTTGAAGCCTCTGCCGCTGAAAGAACACCATATAATGGGCCCATTTCGCCTGCACCACGAATCTGTGCTACTGCGTCAAAGATTGAGTTACCAGTCATTGGAACTGAGTCAGTTGTTGAAGCTGTCAAGTTAGCCGCCATGTCTGTCATAACTGCTGTGTCGAATGCTGTTGCAACTGCGTTTCCTAGTACACGACCAAGTTCGTTTGGATCGATACCACCTAAGTCACGAACCACTGAACGTGCCGCGAATAGATTTACTGGAATAGTTGTTGTTGCGTCTGTGATAACCGCTGCCGCGATATCAGAGTTTGCACTGTCGTCTGATACAGTTGTTGCTGTTACAGATGATAGTAGTGGTACTTGAGCAGATTGTGAACCTGCAGGTACGTTTACGATTGGTACTAACTGACCTGATAAGAAAAGACTGTTTTCTTGAGCCGTATAGATAGTACTTGCTTTTGTAGGTGTCACTAGACCTTCTAGTGAGAAACCTGATAGATATTCGTTAGCCATTGCTAATCTCCTTTAATACTATATCTTGCCTTCCGCTTTCCACTGTTTGTAGAGTTGACGGTCGGCGGGGTTTGTTAAATCAAGCGAAGCTAAATCTTTACCCTGTTGTGTAGGAGTTGCGTTGCCATTAGCACCGCCGCTTGTTACACCACTTGGCCCAGAACGAATGAAGTGTGGATTACTATCCAAGAACTCATTCACTAAGGATTCTAAAGTTTTAGGTTCCGCAGTTTCAGGGTCATACATGACGTTCTTTTTATCGTCAAATACAACTGGACGACCTGTCTCATCTAAACCTACTTTGTCTTTAAGTAATGCAGATACTTGTTCAGGTGATACAGCGTTTCTTTTTGCCGCAACATCTAATAGTGTACCGTCTACTTTAAGACCGGTTAGTTGAGTACGAAGTGTGTTGATTTCTGATGTATACTTGTCTTTTTGTTGAGATAGTATTCCATCAAACTCCTCACGTTTCTTCATCGCCTCTATTTCACGCTCTTCCTCAGCCGTCTTAAGACTTTTATATTCATTCAAATCAATATCGGAGAAACGCTTTTTGTATTTCTCTAATCTTGCTTGAACGATTTTGTCTACATCTTGCTGTGTAAAGTTACGCTCATCCTGGTTTTGATTGTTTTCCGATGTAGTATTAATGTCAGTACCAGTATCTGTTACATTTACATCACCCGAAGTTACACTCTGTTCGGTCATAGTTATAATCTCCTATAAGTTGTTCATAAAGAACAAGTTGTCAGTGACTTGAGACAAAAGCGCCAATCATAGAACGTTGGTCGAGTTTCTCTCAAGTGTGTGTTCCTTTTTAGTATTTATCTTCGTCAAAAACATCATTATCTACGACGGTATCTTCTTCCATCATAGCTTCTAAGTCTTCTTCCATCTTCTTGGCTTTTGACTTGTCTTTGACTTTCTTTCTCACTTCTTTTTGTTTAGGTGCTTCATTCTTTACAGAACTATTATCCCAAACACATTCATCCCACTGTGCTGGTGCTTCTGCACGGATCTTTGCTTCATAATCTTCGTTGATATCAAACTTGATCCAAGCTACAGTGTTCTCACCAACTTTATATTGTGCTTTTATCATTTTTTACTCCTATATGTTTTCTTCTTTTTACCAGAAGAATATGTTGAAGTTTTCTTTTTCTTATATGAATAAGGTTTCTTTGCCATTAGTTGTTCTCCAATAGTTTAGCTTTAGCTTCATCTAAATCTGCTTGTGACAGTTCTGGATGTAACTCAAGCATTTGTTTATCGGTCATACCTTCCATAATCATTGCTTCAATATGTGGTTGTTTTGTTTCTTCTGTTACTGTATCGTGTTGTAACTCACCACCATCAATCTCTGCCATGATATCATCAAGTTTATCACCATTATCGATAACAATACGAGCAATCTGTTTATGGATCTCTTTAGTAAATGTATCTGATGTTACACCTATTTGTAGTGCTTGATTTAATAGTGATAAGTCTGCATGTTCATCTCTTAAGTCAAATGTTTTCTTGTATAGTACATTGAACTCCGGATCCATTGTTAATGAACTCCATTTGTAGAACAGTTTCCACATGTTGTACTCTGCTTGTTCTAGTTTGGCACTCTTGTCTGCTAAACGTGTGTTAAGCATTTCGAACTCTGTACTAAGAGCGATACCAGACTTAATAGATAAACCTTTAGCCGCCATGATAGCACCAAGATGTGTCATACGTAAGAATGCTTGAATATGTTGTTCCATCATTGAAACAATACTTGATATGTTAGTTCCGTTTGGTTCTAAAATATAAGGACGCAAGTCTGCTGGCATATTGCTATCCATAGTGATAACAGATCCTGCTCCTGCAGTTGCCATTGTGTCTACTGTTTTAACTAGTGTTGGATGATTTGATACTCTAATACCTTGCTCTGCTTCTGACATAAGATTGAATAACCCTTGTTGAATCTTTGCAACGTCACCGATATCAGAACGACCAATACCTTTGAACTCTGAAGGGTTAGCTTTCAGTTGAACAAAAGGAACTTCGCCAATCGCATTGACTTGTAGTTCAGTCATTTCTATTTTATCTTCGTTACCATTATCATCTATTGTTACTTCGAATGTTCTGATTTCTTCAGGTGTCCATTCAATGTAACGTGTAATATGTTGTGATACGTATTCTTTTGTTTTTACGTAAGTTAGTAGTTCAGACCCATTAGGCATACGATTGTAAGCCCAGTCACACACATTTTGTGGTGTAAAGATTTTAGCATACGGTCTAATGTCGTTTGCTATCTCTTGGTCTAATGTAATCACACCTTCTTGGAACCCTTTAGTTACTAGAATCCAAACAGAACCGTAAACCATTGCCATGTCGTTTGCTTCTTTCATAAAGTCATCTAAGTCTTTACCTTCAAAGTCAACGTCATACATGAAACGTTCTATTAGTGGATTGCCTTGTAAGTAACCAAATGTTCTTACTGGTGTGCTTCTGAATAAGAAACTTCTGTATGTATCTACAGTAAGTTTGCATAAGTTGTCTAATGCTGTGTATTCTAGTCGCTGGTCATATTGATTACCCGGTGCATCGTGTTCGAAAAGATACTCTCTAAGCATCTTTAAGGAATGTGAACGGTAGTCTTCCGCTCCTTTATAACTTGCCGAGTAATAATGCCAACGTTTTAGATACGCATCATATAACGGATTTTTATAATCTAAGTCCATTGTTAATATACTCCAAATGTTTGTATTGTATTATCGATTTCGACCTTTTTAGTCACCGGATACATATACTCTACACAATACGTAGTAGCATCGAACATATGATCCCATTTTCCCTTCTCAGGTATTTGTGTATCTTGTTTATACACGTATCTTTGTAGACTTGCTATCAAGTGTTTACACTTAGGGTCTACAAAAAATCTTCTTTCCCCTTCTGCGTTTTTAAGCATACTGTTCATAGCGTTTATTCTATCTTTAACAGCAGGATGTCTTGGTCTATGTAATACTCTAAACCCATGATTTTGTAATATAGATATATCTGTTCTACCATTGGCACTTGTCTTTCTTTGGACGCCAGCCGGGTCTGGAAACACGATAATATTATTTCCGGTATATCTATTTTTTATTTCTTCACACATTTCGTTTGTATTACTCCCATATATAACTATCTCATCTATAGCATGTACTGTTTTCTTATCTTCACTTTGTACCATAACTACTGCTGACATAGGATGGACATTGAAATCAAGTCCAATCAATATGTTCTTTGCTGGGTGCGGCTTCCAGCTTACTATGTTGTCATCTGAGAAGTTGTAAGCAACTATACCAGAATAAGTCATAAACTGACTTTCATATTCTTGTAAAAACGTTCTCTCATCGAGGTCACGTTTAGCCGCCGCTATTTCACTTTCAGGAACTTGGCCACCTTGCAGTGTAGTAAACTGAAAACTCGCCCAGTCAGGATCATGACCTCTTCCTAAATCATATAGACCCTTAAACCAGTTGAATCCTTTTGGCGTTCCGCAGAACAACACAGAGCCCGGTGGCTTTTGTGCTGATAGAGCCGGTCTAACAACTTCGTAATAAATCTCGGAATCAATATCGGATGTTTCGTCAAAGACAACGAAATCATATCCGCCACCTCTTAACGATTGTCCAGCATCTCCGGATCTTAACATAATAGTTGAACCATTTACCAACTCTAACTCCAATCTACTTTCATTTGCTCTAGCAATCCAGTTAAGATTACCCAAGCGTTCTTTTAATGAAGTCCAGATAATCGACCGGCACATTTGATATGTCGGGGCGATATACAAGCACTTCTTACCTGGCTGTCTAGCAAATCTTGCCAGTTCTCTCACAGCCAAATAGCTTTTGCCTACTCGTCTTCCACCACATAGTACTCGAAATCTACAGTTACTATTAGCAACTGCCAGTTGAGCATTATTCAGCGGCATCGTCAGACCACGGCAGAACGTTTTTGTCTTCTTCTGTTATTGGTGTATCTGATTGAGAAAGAATCTGTTTCCCAAGCCAAATCAACATAACAGCGTTGCCTTTCATTGCGACTTCGATTTGCTTACGTCTTAATCGCATTTTGCCTTCTGCCTTCCCTTTGTCTATAATACCCGCAAACCTACGTTTAAGAGTATCTTCACTAACACCTAATATATCTACCATTTCTTTCATAGTACAATGTATCTGTGCTAACTTATACAAAAGTTCGGTGTCAATCTCTTTACGAGGTCTACCACCTTTTTTATTCTTTGTCTCTTTTTCCTCTGACATAGAGTGTCTCCTCCCATTTACCCTTGGTTAGGTGTTAAATCATATTTGCTATCATACTAGCTACTTGTGTCGATATTAGTACTCCTAATACCCACCAAATCCTGTTGTCAATCTTATCTACTTTTCTTTCTATACGGTCTATATCGTCTTTCATATGGGCTAAGTGATTATCTCTAATCGTTTCTACATCACGCTTTAATAAAGCTATCTCTGTATCTGTATCTTTAGTCACTTTCTTTGCCCTTTCTGTTTTCGCCGTTGTTATCATTATGAACTACTAATGTTATCGCCTGGTGAATGCATTTTCTTCCAAGATGATCCGTCTGGGCTAAAGGCCATACAAGCCGATCCGGCGTTACCGTCAGATACCATTGCTTGGTCTCCTGCTTGAACGGCACCCAAACCTATAAGTGCATTTGCTACTGCGGTATTTAATACTGTATTGTTGAAACCGTTTTGTGCTATAAGTTTAGC
>Ga0181413_1000163_pt1 | contig 18874 bp, 23 predicted proteins | sample 36SPOviralmetaG_FD_130111 | JGI IMG/M metagenome (GOLD analysis project Ga0181413, IMG submission 130111) | Marine viral communities from the oligotrophic San Pedro Time Series (SPOT) site, San Pedro Channel, CA, USA - 36 SPOT_SRF_2012-09-28 | ecosystem: Environmental > Aquatic > Marine > Strait... | reverse complement strand
CCAGTACAAGGTGGTATGCAAGATCAAATGCGTTTTGAAGATGAAAATGGTGATTGGATTAATTTTTCAACTGAACACCCATCAAATGCAGATGGTAAATATAAAAAATGTGGTAAATGGGCAATGCCAATATTCCCTAAAACACGTTCAGTAAAAGGTTCACCTATGACACCTTATATTTTTGCAACACAGTGTTCAATTGAAGACGCTGCAATTGCATTAATGAAGGTTTATAAGATGGGTCCTGAAGAAAGACAAAGAAGAGGACTAGCAGGTAGAGAATGGGTTATGTCTGATGAATCAGGTTTTACTACTAAAGCTATGGGACAAAATTTTATAGATAATATTAATAATTTATTTGAAAATTGGAAACCACAACCTAAATTTACAGTTACTAAAGTAGATAATTCTACTAAATTAAGTAACTATAACCCGGCACCAATTAGTTTAACACCAGAATTTTTAGAAGAAATACAATCAATATGAAACCAACATGTATAGTATCGTGTCCAATTGACACATTTTCCGGTTACGGAGCAAGATCAAGAGATTTTGTAAGGTCATTAATAGAATTAAAAGGAGAAGAATGGGATATAAAGATTTTACCTCAAAAATGGGGTGAAACTCCATTTAATTTTTTATCTAAAAATGATCCCCTAAGAAAATTATTTATTCCTAAAGTTGAAGCTAATCAACAACCAGATATTTGGATAATGATAACCATACCCAGCGAGTTTCAACGTTTTGGTAGATTTAATATAGGAGTAACAGCTGGTATTGAAACCACAGTATATCCAGCTGAATTTATTGAAGGTAGTAATAGAATGGATTTAAATTTAGTTTCATCCGAACATTCAAAACAAGTTGCCCTAGCATCACAATTCGAAAAAATAGACAGTAATACAAACCAAAAAGTAGGGGTATTAAAAGTAGAAAAACCTGTTGAAGTATTATTTGAGGGTTTAGATTTAAATACTTATTTTAAAAGTTCATCTAAATTTTTACCTTTAAAAAATATTCCTGAACAATTTTGTTTTTTATTCACGGGTCATTGGTTACCAGGAGATTTTGGGGAAGATAGAAAAAATGTTGCAACATTAATTAAAACATTTTTAGAAACTTTTAAAGGATTAGGTAAGAAAAAACCAGCTTTAATTTTAAAAACTAACATGGTTAATTATTCTTTACTAGATAAAGAAGAAGTTCTTAAAAGAATTAATCATATAATAAAAAGTTTAGATGGGAATTTACCAAATATCTATCTTTTACATGGTTAAATGACAGATGAAGAAATGAATCAGCTAAATAACGACCCTAAAGTAAAATCATTTATATCATTTACAAAGGGTGAAGGATATGGTAGACCATTAGCTGAAGCAGCTATTACAGGTAAACCTGTAATTACAACAAATTGGAGTGGACATATTGATTTTATTAGACCAGAATATAATGTATTAATAGGGGGTCAATTAAAACAAATCCATGGATCGGCAGCAAATAAATGGTTATTAAAAGAATCAAATTGGTTTGAGATTAATACAGAAATAGCTAGTAAAGCTATGAAAGATGTATTTAAAAATTATAAAAGATATTGGGAAAGTTCACGTAAACAAACACAATATTTAAAAAATAATTGGAGTTTTAGTAAAATGACTGAAAAATTAAATTTACTACTTCCAAAGGTAGAAGCTGCTCCTAAAATGCAGGCTGTAAATTTACCTAAACTTAAAAAAATAGATAGTAAGTTACCTAAATTACAAAAATTAAATATAGATGGTGATAAAGAAACCATACAATGGAGAGATACTAATATAAAATTACCTAAATTACAAAAACTAAAAGTATGATAACACCTACCCAAGATAAATTAGTGATAAGCCCCGTTTGTGGTGGCAATGCATGTTATGAATCAGAATTTCAAACACAAGACGGAACAATAAAAACCTGGCTTTGTATGACCAGCGGTTATACTTCAAACACTACAATGACTTTAGATAGTGAAGTCCTTAAACAAACCTTAGAACTCACAGCTGATCTAATTAAAGATTTAAGATTAGATCTTGTACCTCCTGGAGGTGAAGAAAAATTAGCTTGGTTCCCAACTGCAATTACAATGCCTGAAAAAGGTATGATATTTCCTGAACCTATAAAAGGAGAAGATGATTGGGGATGGACAGTAGTTAAAGCAATTCCTATTCCTGAAGATGAACAACATAAATATCCAGATGCAACTAATCCAGGAACATTTTATAAAAATAGAATGGATATGAAAAATTTAAAACGTTTTGATAAATTATGTTTTATGGATGCAGCTGAAGAATTAGGAATGTTTACTAAAGAACCAATTGAAATTCAAAATGAAGATTAGTTATGCAATACCTGTTTGCAACGAATTAATTGAAATAACTAAATTACTTATTTTTTTAGAAAAACATATTGATAAAAAAGATGAAGTAATAATATTATTTGATTCTAATAATGGTTCACAATCAGTAGAAAATTATTTAAGAGCAAAATCAGTTAATCCAACATTCTTTCAGTGGTATCCTTATCATTTTGATGGCCATTTTGCTAACATGAAAAATCATTTAAAATCACTTTGTACGGGTGATTGGATATTTCAAATTGATGCGGACGAATTACCACATGAATTTTTAATTACAAATTTAAAAGAACTTCTAAAACTTAATTCAACAACAGAAATGTTTTTAGTTCCTAGAGTTAATACTGTAGAAGGTTTAACCCAAAAACATATTAACCAGTGGCGTTGGAACATAAATGAAAAGGGTTGGGTTAATTGGCCAGATTATCAAACTAGAATTATACAAAATGGACCTAAAATTAAATGGCAAAATAAAGTTCATGAGCAAATAGTTGGGATATCTACAAAAGGGGCATTACCAATAGAAGAAGAATGGTGTTTATATCACCCTAAAACCATAGGAAGGCAAGAAGCACAGAATAAATTTTATGAATCACTTTAATATGAATGTATACGCATTACAAACAGCACGAGCAGGAAGTAAATCAGTTCCTAATAAAAATATTTTAAATATAAAGGGTAAATCTTTATATCTTCATAATATACATTTTGCACAACAATCAAAATTAGTTCAAGATGTATTTATTTCAACAGATTATGATATTATTAAAAAAGATAAAGATAAATATGGGTACAAGATAATAGATAGACCCGAATATTTAAGCACTGATGATTGTTCTCATCATGATACTATGATACATGGTTTGCAAGAAATCGAAAAAGTAACTAATAAATCTTGTGATATATTAGTAGTATTATTTGGTAATACTTTGGGGGCTAGAACAGAAGATTTAGATTCTGCAATAGATATGTTAATATCAAATCCTGAAGCAGATTCGGTTCAAGCAGTTTCTGAATATACTATGTTTAATCCTTTTAGAGCATTTAAAGTTGATGAAAAAGGATTTTTAGATACTATAGTATCACAAGATTTTATAAAAGAAAAATCTCTTATAACAAATATTAATGATCGTAACTCAGCAGGAGAGACATATTTTATGAATGGATCATTTTGGGTTATACGTAAAGAAGTTCTTTTAGCTAAAAAAGGTAAATTACCTTTTCCGTTTTTAGGGTATAATATATTACCCTATCACCAAGAAACATTAATGGAGATTGATGCACCTTGGCAAATTAAATTTCTAGAATCTGGTTTAGGGTTTTCATCTTGGCCGTTTAAAAAATAAAAATATGAATATAGTAGACTTTGAAAATTTTGATAAAAAATTTGAAACAATAATTAACTCTAAAGAATGGTCTTTATTAGAAGATAAATTTAAAAAAGCTAAATTTATCTTTATTTTTGGAAATGGAGGCAATATGGGGGTAGCTGATCATGCAGCTATAGATATATCTAGACTTACAGATAAAAACGCATTATGTCCAGGTAGTGGAGTTAGAGCTACTTCTATTATAGGAGATACTAATTTTGAAGATTGGTTTAAAAATTGGGTAGAAATGACTTCTAGAGGTATTAATCCTAAAGACTGTTTAGCTATTGGATTATCTTGTTCTTCAACAGGAGCTTCTTCTAATAGTATTGTTAATGCTTTAGATTGGTGTGTAGATAAAGGAATTGGAACTTGTTTATTTAGTGCAACAGAAAAATCTAATTTAAATAAAGAAATAATCCATATAAACCAAGATACAGTATATTATCATACTTCTGAAGTATTATCTTTAGCTTTAACATATCAATTAACCCATTCAGCCGGGTTTAAATGTCCCTCTATTAAAGGAAAAGCTAAAGCTAGATTAGAAGAAGTAACCAAAGCAGAAGGAAGATAGTATGGAAGAGTTTAGTAAAAAACATGTGCCCCCAGGGTTTGAAAATGAGTTAAAAAATATAGCCATTGATTTTGATGGTGTTATTCATGAGTTTCATGGTTGGGGAGATGGTACATGTTATGGAGATCCTTTACCTGGTGCTCTAGATGCAATAAAAAAATTATCTAAAGATTTTAATATAATCATATTTACAGCTAAAGTTAAACCAGATAGGCCTTTAGTAAATGGTAAAACGGGATATGAGTTAGTAGATAAATGGTTAATAAAACATAATGTTAGACAATATATAGATGAAATAACTTGTGAAAAACCTAGAGCTGAAGTTTATATTGATGATAAAGCGGTTAGATTTCAAAATTGGAATCATTGTCTTGAAGGATTAGAAGTATTAAATATTATATGAAACAACAAACTATTAATATAAGAAAAAGTATCCATCAATATGAGGATCAAGTAGATAGAATTAAACATTTAAAGGATTCCTATAAAGATGATATAGCATATATAATAACAGCGGGTCCTACGTTAAAAAATCATGATATAGAATTATTAAATGATAAACTTAAAGATAAATTAGTCATATGTGTTAAACAAACACTAAACCAATTTAATTCTATTACAGATTTCCATTTATTAAATTTTTGTAATTATGAACAAAATGGTTATTCTTATGATAGAGTAGATACTATACCTTTTTGGACTTATTGGGAAGAAGCTCAGTTAAATCATCTTATTAATTCTCAAACACCTGCAGATTTTATACTACCTATTTTTAGAAATGGTAAAATAGAAAATTCAGTAACTATTGTAAAAGATTTTGATACTATGATGTTTGAAAATAGACTAGATAGAGTTTGGGGACCCGGGGTAATGCATGAATTAGCTTTTCCTTTATGTATTCATTTAGGAGTTAAAAAAATAGTTACTATAGGGTGGGATATAGGAAATCTTAAACAAAATGAAAATGGAAAAAAAGAAGTAGATTATAGCCATTATTATGATGATTCTAAACAACGAATTATGCCTACAGGAATGCCCGTAGGTGAGTTAGAAGCTGCTATAAATTCATCCGAAGATTTTTATATTTGGTTAAAATCAAAAAATATAGAGTTAAATGTAGTATCTGATACTAATCCTATCCATAAAAGTATTCCTCGAATTAATATAAAAGATATTTAATGAGTACTATACAAATATTATTACATATTCTCCCAAGAGAAATAGATGAATTAGAAAGAATTTGTGATCACCTACATAGAAGTTCATTTTTTCTATCCCCAGATGATAAAGTAAATTTGGATATAACTTTAAATTTATCAAATGAATTTACTGACTGGGATAAAAGTTTACTACCTAAAGAATTTTTTATTGAAAAATTTAAATCCATAGAAATTAAATCAGACTGGACAAATAAAAATATATTTGAGTTAAATTATGATAAAATCTGTATGGGTTGTAATGATAAACGAAGAAATAGCATTAGAAAATATTCTGATTCAGTATCTCATTTTCTTTATTTAGACCCAGATGTATCTTTTCCTATGTGGGGATTATATTATATGTTTAGAGCAATAGAATCAATAAACTCTGAATATTATATGATTACAGGTGAAACCCAAAGATTATGGGATGAAAGTTGGGATTGTATAGTAAATAAAAGATATTTAAATACCCCTATAGGCCCCGAAGATTTTTCTAAATTAAACTTAAGAGCATATAAAAAATTTGATCCTTATAAAATAGATAAAGAATTTTTTGATAATATAGGTGATACTAAAATTAAACCCATAAATAATTTTAAATTTGGGGGAGGTTGGTTTAATGTTTTTTCATCTAACATGTTAAAATTTATAGATATCCCAGATGAATTAGGATCGTATGGTTTAGATGACACTTATGTATTACAATGTGCCCAATTAATGGGGCAAAAAGGATATGACATTAAACAATATGTTATTGAAAACTTGTTAGTATGTGAAAGTAGAAAATATAAAAAATTTCCTACGGGTATGCAAAAAGAAAATGTAGAAGTAAATCCTTATAATAAACTACTTGTACATAATATTAATCAAGAAGATAGACAGAAATTTGCTAAATTAGCTCAAGAAAAATATCCTGAAGTTATAAATAGATTTACAAATAAACTATAGTATGGAATTACCTTTTATTATTGATGAACCACAAAAAACCCCTAATAGTAGTACTATGACTTGGGATAAATATCAAGAATTATATAATAATATAGTAATTGATAAAAAATATAATAACTTTTTAAAAGACAAATCAGTTATTATAGTGGCACCTGCAGGTTATACTACAAATGAAGAAAATAAGGATCAGGGTAAGTTTATAGATAGTCATGATATCGTTGTAAGAATAAATGGTGGGTGGGAAATATCTCCTGAAAACCAAAAATATTTAGGTAGTAAAACAGATGTAAGATATCACTGTATGATGGAACATACTAATAATGGAGGTCCTTATAACATTAAAGGTATGAAAGACAAAGGAGTAAAATGGTTTTGTTCTCAATTTCCTAAAAACTTAGATTATTTTTACGCAGATATTATACATTTTGAAGAACTTAATCAACAAGAAATAGATTCCATAAATTTTCACTGTTGGGCTGATTTAAAATATTATTTAGAAATTCATAAAACTCTAAATACTCGAATGAATGCGGGTATAGCTGCTGTGGTAGATTTATTATGTTATGACATTAAAAGTTTACATATAAAAGGATTTACATTTTTTAAAGATGGGTGGACTAAAGAACATAAACAAGAAGGTTATAAGGAAATATATGATAGTTTAGGAGAACAAAAAGAAGTTAACCACTCAAATAAACCCCAAGTAGAATTTTTGGATATATTAGATAAAAATGATACAAGAATTACGTTAGATAAAGAAGTAAGAAACGTAATAAATAATTGGCAATGAAAACAGTAGCTGTTATTCCCGTAGCATTAGGTAGTAAACGTATCAAAGATAAAAACCTATTACTAGTTGATGGTGAGCCATTAATTCACTATGTTTTAAGAGCAGCTATTGAATCAAACGCGTTTGATGAAATTTATGTAGATTCAGAACATGATGTGTTTGAATCTATAGCTAAATCCCATAACGTAAAATTTAGAAAAAGACCTAAAGATAAAGGAGGTAGTGAATGTTATATGTGTAATATTTCTAGTAATTGTAAAGGAACTAGATGTCAAATACACGATCATTATTTATACTCATTTATGACAAGTATTAATGCAGATTATGTAGTACAAATACATACAACATCCCCTCTAATAACCAGTAAAACAATAAGTAATTTTGTAGAACAACTCCACACAACAGATACTTTAATAGGAGTTGAAGATCATAAAAAAGAATCCCTTTTCCAAAATTTACCTATTAATTTTTCAACATCTGTAAAAACCCCTACTCAACATTTAACCCCTTTAAAAACAGTATGTTGGGCTTTAACTGGTTGGAGTAGTGAAACTTTTAAAAACACATATGAAAATGATTTAAGTCCTACGTTTTCAGGAAAAATAAAATATTTTAATATTCCTAAAATAGAAGCACTAGATATAGATACTCACGAAGAATTATTTATAGCAGAAGCATGTTTAAATCACTTAAAAAGAAAAGACAATGTAGGAAAACATTACTATGATCCCGAAAAGACATTGGGTATAGATAGAAATGTTAAAAAACTAATAGAAGAGGATGGCTCACCTATACAATGGGATGTAAATAATAGACGTAAAACTAGTATTGAAGAAATAAAAGATATAATTAAAGACCAAACATCTTCTTTTCCAGTTGTTTGGACAGATAATGATCAAGTATTTCTAATTCAACAATCTCCTGGAGAGGGATGTAGATACCATTATCATCCTACTAAAGATGAGTGGTGGGTTATATTTGAAGGAGAATTTTTATATGAAATAGATGGAGAAGAACCATTTAAAGCTAAAAAAGGAGATATAATCTTTATAGAAAAAGGTAAAGCACATAAAATGACGTGTGTGGGTAGTGAAAGAGGAATTAGATTAGCTTGTGGTGAAAATAATTTTAGCCATGTTTATGTAAAGGAAAATGATAAACCATTTGGGTTTAACTAAAAAAGATTGTATATTACTAAAAAATAATAATATGAGAAGACACATTGATTTTGAAAATATTGAAGAAAAATTTGACGCTGTATTAGAATCCTCAGAGTGGAAACAATTAGAAAAGGATTTTTCAGAAAGTAGCGACATTTATATTGTTGCAAATGGAGGACTATGGGCCGTAGGTAACCACGCTGCAGATGATTGCACAAGATTATTTGCAAAAGCAGGAATAGAAAAAAGTATTAATAATTTAGATAGCCAATGTTTAATTACAAGTTTAGCTAATGATTATGGATGGAATAATTTATTTCTAAGATGGTTAGAACTTCAAAGAAAAACAGGTAAGATGAAAGATGATGCTATGATTTTAGGATTATCTTGTTCTGGAGGATCTAAAAATGTAGTATCGTGTTGCCATTGGGCTAAAAAATACGGGTATAAAACAGCTATGATAGCAGGTCAAAATAGAAGTGTATTAGGTGATGAAATAAATAATGTAGTTATGGATTGCAAGTATTTCCACACAGTAGAGGTATTAACTCTTATATTATTTTATGATTTAATTCATGCTTGTGGTGCAGAATGTCCTACAATTTCAGATGAAGTAATAAGAAAAGGAACATCACAACCATTAGCTAGAAATCCTTTAAACGGAGCATAATATGAAATTTGATTTTAGTGGTAAAACAGCATTAGTAACAGGTGGTTCGCGGGGTATTGGTAAACAAATATGTAACGATTTAGAATCATTAGGAGCTAATGTAATATCTTTATCATCAAAAGATTTTGATCTATCATCTGAAGATGGTTTAAGTCAAATTACTGATTGGATTGATACACACTGTAATGAAATTGATATATTAGTTAACAATGCTGGAATTAATTTTAATGAGTATATTGATGTTTTAGATGAAAATAAATTAGATAATTTGTATAGAGTTAATATTAAAGCCCCATTTTTAATTACTAAAGCTGTTAGTAAAAAAATGAAAATAAAAGAAAATGGCAAGATAATTAATATAGCATCAATTGCAGCAAATAGAGTCAGAGATGGAAGAACTGCATATTCTACTTCAAAAGCAGGATTAATTGCGTTTACTAAAGTAATTGCATTAGAATTAGCTAAATATAATATTTTATGTAATACCGTATCACCAGGGTTTACATTAACTGATATGACAGAAAAAATGTTATCTCAAGAAGAATTACAAAAACATATTGATCAGGTTCCCTTAAATAGACTAGGTAGTGTAAATGACATTTCAAATGCTGTATTATTTTTAGCTAGTGAATATAATAATTTTATTACAGGACAAGATTTAATTGTTGATGGTGGATTTATAAATAGTATTATTATATGAAAATTAAATCATCTATAAAAGAATATAAAGTAACATTTATAGATGGATTTAACCAATCATTAGATTCAGTTTATAATAGTGGGGATGTTATTTTTTATGATAATAATCTTAAAATATCATTACCTAATAGTATGGTAAGTGTAGGACTAAATATTTCTGAACATACAAAAAGTTTTGCAAATATACCTATTATTATAGATTCTTTACCAGCTGGATTTAATAAACAAAATAAATTAATAGCAGTTGGAGGGGGTATTACACAAGATATAGTATCATTTGTAGCTTCTATTTTATTTAGAGGTATTGATTGGATATTTTATCCTACATCTTTACTGGCCCAAGGCGATAGTTGTATTGGAGGAAAGACTTCTATTAATTATAAAAATTCAAAAAATCAATTAGGTGGGTTCTATCCACCAAATGAAATATATATTGATACAAAATTCTTAGAAACCCTTTCAAATAATGATATAACATCTGGTATGGGTGAAATGTTACATTTTTACCTAGTTGCTGGAGAATATGATTATAAATTTTATTTAGATAATATTTCTGATATGAAAGTATTAGTTAAGCGCTGTTTAGAAATTAAAAAATATTTTATTGAAATAGATGAATTTGATAAAGGTGAAAGACTAAAATTAAATTATGGTCATACATTTGGCCATGCTATAGAAGGAGCAACCCAATATAAAATCCCCCATGGTATTGCAGTTAGTTTAGGAATGGATTTAGCTAATTATATTTCATACCAAAAAGGATTTTTATCAAAAGATCTTTATTTAAGTGTTAAAAATACTTTAAAAAACATTTATGGTAATTTAAGTTTACCCTTAGCTAATGATATGCTTCCGTTTTTAAAAAAAGATAAAAAAAATATATCCAATAAATTAAATTGTGTTCTTACTAAAGGACCAGGAGATATGTTTTTATATGAAATAGAATATAATGATGTAGTAACATATATAAAAAAATTTAAATAATGAAGAAAAAATTATACATACTATTAGCACATATAGACGATTTTGAGTGTTCTTGTTTTGGTTATTTATTCAAACATTATAAGAAATATGAACAAATTAATATTATAATAGCAACAACTTGGCCTAGTAAAGTTCCTATATGGGAAGAAAATTTAAAATTACTACCACCTTCTATAAAAGATAAAATTAATTATACTAATTTAAATTTTGAACAAAGAACCCTAAATACAAATTTTGATCAAGTTAAAGATAAATTTTATTCACTTACAGATTTTAATAGTAGATTTGATATTTTATCACATGATGCTAATGATACCCATACAGACCATATAGTGTTAAATCAAATAGCTATGGGAATTTATAAGTATTGTAATAAATTTGTAACTTATCATTCTCCTAGTAGTATTAAGTTTGATCCTAATTATTGGATTGGTTTAACAGATGAAGTTTATAATATAAAAAAGACTAGTTTAGATAGATATAATATTCAAAATGAACAATCTTATACTAAATCGGGATATTATCTACAAAGTGAAGAACACTATAATATGGGAAGAGCTTATTTACTAGAAAATTTTTCTCACGATGATTACAAGTATTATGAAGCATATAAAATATTAAAGTGGCTATCCAATGGAAATTAATAATCATTACAATTCTAAATTAGAACAATTTGGTAAAGATGATTTTAGATCTTTAAATTGGGGAGATAAAGAAGGTAAATCAGCTAAAGCTCGTTACCAACAAATGTTTGATCAGTATAATTGGTTAGATAAAAAAGTATTAGAAGTAGGTTGTGGTTGGGGATCTTTTTTTGATTTTGGATTTACATGTAAAGACTATTATGGGATAGATATAAATCCTAATTTAATTAACTTAGCTAAAGAAAAATACCCAAATATAAATTTTATAGAAACAGATATATCTAACATCTCAGCTACAGATGTAAAATTAGATGTAGCTATATCTAGTGGAGTAGCGGGTAATAGACAAGGACCAGCTGATACACCTAAAAAATTACACCATTACTTAAAATTTATGTTTAATTCTGCTAATATTTCTATGATTAATTTTCCCAGTGTATGGGCAACTGTTAGAACCGAAATGGTAGAATACTTTTCACCTGAATATATTTTAGGTCAGGCTTTATTAATTACACCTAACGTAGAATTAATTCATAAACATAAATTTGATTTTTTATTAATTATGAAAAATGAAGGATAAATTTTCAAACATATGGGCATCATACTTTTATAAAGTAAAAGCCACATTTGTAGATAGTGGTAGTACTGCTATCTATGAAGCTTTAAAATTATTAAATAGTAAAACTGTAATAGTACCTACCTATACTTGTCATAGAATATTAGATACAATTTTAAAAGCCAATTGTACCCCTATTATTGTAGATTGTGATAATTCATTACAAATAGATTTTAATGATATTATGTATAATGATTACGCTGATACTATAATAGTACCACATATGTTTGGAATACAATCTAATATTAAAGAAATATCTAAACATACAGATTTAAAAATAATAGAAGATTGTTCTCAGTGTATGGGTTTACCTAAATTGGGTTATTACTCAGACATAGTAATAGCTTCAACAGGCCCTTCTAAATATTTTCCTGTAGGGGATAATAAAGATAAAGGGGGAGGGATTATAGCTTACAATGAAGGTAATGTAGAATGGTTTGATAAAGAAGATTGGATAAAAAAATCATGTGATAATTTTAACCAAATAGAAACTAAAATTAAAATCAGAACAGAAAGAGCCCAAGAAATACTTGATGCAGGAGTAGATTTAATAGGAAAAAATTTACCTAATGCATGGTTAAGAGCAATGTATATAGGTAAAAAACCTAGAAAAAGAGAATGTTACGTACCTTTACATAAAATATATAATAAATTTGACTGTCCAAAAACAGATTCATATGAAAAATATATAAACTGGATTTCAATATTTGAATAAATGATATTAACTATACATCAACCTGAATTTATGCCCTGGTTAGGGTTTTTAGATAAAGCCTCATTAGCTGATACTATAGTCTTATTAGATAATGTACAATATAGACACAAATATTTTCAAAATAGAAATAAAATTAAAGATATTAATGGTAAAGATATTTGGTTAAATATCCCTATTATTAGAAATGGTAAAACCAGAGATATTGGTTTAATAAAAGATATTAAAATAGATAATAGTCAAAATTGGAATAAAAAATTATTAAAAACAATAGAATTTAATTATAGAAAATCACCTAGTTTTAATAAATATTATCCTATGTTAGAAAAAATATTTTCTAATAAGTGGGATTTATTAGTTGATTTAAATATTTGTATAATAAAAGAAGCATTTAATGTATTAGATATTAATACTAATATAATAAGATCTTCAGAATTAAATATAAATGGAAGTGGAGAAAAATTAATACTAGATATATGTAAACATTTTTCCCCAAACCAGTATATATCAGGACCTACAGGAATAGCAGGTAGAGGAAAAGAATATGAACCCCATTTTATTAAAGAAGAAATAGAGGTTTTATATCATGAGTTTGAACACCCTATATACGAACAAATAAATGGCTCGTTTATATCACATATGGCATTTATAGATAAATTATTCAATAATGGTTAAATATGTAATTACAGAAATGGGTTTTGAGGGTAAAATACCTGAAAACTACGAAAATATGAGAGTATTAGAAGCTCAAATTGTAGCTTTAGATGCTTATCATTTACCCTTAACTAAAGTTTTACAAGAAAATAAAACATATGAAGATAGTGCTTTAGTAGTATTACCTAAAGGAAATTTTAAGGGAGAACGTTATAAAGAGTTATGGGTTTGGTTATATGATAATCATTTTAATACTATTAAAGAATTAAAAGAAAAATTTAGTAAAATTTATTTTTACCAAGATGGAGTATTAGGGTGGTGGAATATGTGTGAAACTAGGGCCCAAGTATGGTGGTATAATAATTTACAAGAATGTGATAAAATATATTGCCCTAATATAAATGATGTTTCTTATTATAAGGGATTATTTCCAGATAAAAAAATAGGTGTTGTAAGATCTATTATGTTAGATACTCCTTTAGATAAAAATGAATTTCTAGATAAACAAGATAAAGCTATTATATCAGGTCCTTTTACATATGAATATTTAGGACTTCATAATACTATATTAGCTAATAATCTTAATATTCAGATAGATGTTCCCCCTATGGGTGCTTCAAGAATGCCTGAAGATTCATATGATATGGCTTCTAGTTTAGGAATTAATTATTTAAATTATATGAATTGGAGAGACTGGATGTATAATTTAAGTCAATATAAATATGGTTTTTATATGATGAGAGCTTGGGGATCAGCTTCATTTTCTCTTAATTGTGCCTATTTTGGAATACCTTGTGTAGGTAATAATAGAGCGGATACTCAAAATATTTTATTCCCAAAATTAAGTTTTGATGTATATGATATTGAGGGGGCTTTAAATGTAACTAAACGCTTAAAAGAAGATAAAGAATTTTATAATGAATGTAGCCTATATGCTAAAGAAACTTATAAAAAAGAATTTACAAAAGAAAAATTTATAGAAATATTTAATAAAAATTACTAAAATGGAAAATAAACTTTTATTTGCAATAACAACATATAACGATTTAGAATATACTAAAATATGTCTTGATTCTTTAAAAGAAGTTAAAGATATAGATCTAGACATTATCATAATAGATGACTATAGTGATGATGATACTATTAATTGGTGTAAATCTAATGGATATAAAGTACTTGAAAGATCTAAACCATTAGGTCTTACATATTCATGGAATGAAGCTTATAAATATTTTAAATCTAATAATTATAAGTATTTAGTTATATCTAATAGTGATGTAGTAATCCCTAATAATTCACTTTCAGAACTAGCTAAAGTTTTAGATAAATATCCATCTAGTACTGTAGTTCCTATGTCCACTAAAAAAGGTGTAGGACATAATCCAGTACAAGATATAGGTAATTTTTTTCCTGATTTAAAGGGTTTATCTGAGAATCCTAATAGCTGTCAAATGGTACAAGATAGTTTATTAAGTATGAAAGAAAAATTAAAATCTACAAAAGATTTATATATGATTGATCCATTTAGGATGAAACATTTTAATGGATTCTTTTTTATGTTTAGTAAAAATGTTATAAATTATGAACATGAAGACGGATGGATTTTTAATCCTAAAAATATTATGACTAAAAACGAAGATGAATTTAACTGGCAAATATTATTACCTAATAATGATAATGCTTGGGTATGTAGAACTTCATTTATATACCATTATAAAGACATGTCTTGTCAAAACACAAAACTTAAAGACGTAGGAGAATCAGAGCAAGATTTTTTAAATGAAAGAAATAGATTAACACAAAATATTAATAAATGAAAATATTAGTAACGGGTGTAGCGGGATTATTAGGTTCTCGTTTAGCTGAATGGATATTAAATAATACAGACCATAAAGTAGTAGGTATAGATGATTTATCAGGAGGATACACTGAAAATATACCTAAGGGGGTTAAATTTTATAAATTTGATCTTAAAAATTTAAGTAGAATAGATAAACTTTTTAATAAACATAAACCAGATATAGTGTACCATTTTGCTGCTTATGCAGCAGAGGGATTAAGTCCGTTTATTAGAAAGTATAATTATGAAAATAATTTAATTTCATCTACAAACTTAATTACATGTAGTATAAAACATGATATAAAAAGATTTATATTTGCAAGTTCTATGTCTGTATATGGAAATAAATATGAACCACCATTTCATGAAGATTTACAACAATGCCCTATAGATCCATATGGCGTGGCTAAATTTTCTGTAGAGCAAGATTTAAAAATAGCCTATGAACAGCATGGTTTAAATTACACAATAGTTAGACCTCATAACTTTTATGGTCAAAACCAAAATATATGGGATAAATACAGAAATGTATTAGGCATTTGGATGTATCAAATTATGAATAATATGCCACCAACTATATTTGGAGATGGGGAACAAGTAAGAGCATTTAGTTATGTAGATGACTCAATACTACCTTTTTGGAATGCTTCCCAAAGAGACGAATGTATAGGGGAAATAATTAATTTAGGTGGTATAAAAGAATATACAATAAATGAAGCTTGTAATATACTATTAAAAGTAACTGGTACTAAAATACAACCAGTACATTTAGAGGGAAGACACGAAGCAAAACATGCTTGGTCAACTTGGGAAAAATCCGTAAAACTTTTAGATTTTGAACATAAAATAGATTTAGAAGAGGGTTTAACTAAAATGTGGAATTGGGCACAAACTCAACCTATGAGGGAAAGATTCTTTTGGGGCGATTATGAGTTAGATAAAGGTATATATGAATATTGGAAAACAGAAAATAAAGTAAAATGAAAATAAGTTTTATACAACCAGGTAGAAATAATCTTAAATATTTAAAATGGTCTTATGATTCAATTAGAAAAAATCAGGGCAACCATGAAGTAGAAATTTGTGTAGCAGACGATGCTAGTACAGATGGTACATGGGATTGGTGTTTAGAAATGATGGATAAAGATCCGTTATTTAAAGCTCTAAAATGGGATGGGCCCGAAAGAGTAGGACACACTATATTATATGATAGACTAGTTAATGAAATAGCTACTAACGATATTTGTATGATATATCATGCAGACATGTATTTGTGTCCTGGTGCTCTAGACGCTATTGAAGATGAACTTAAAGAAAAAACAATAGTGTCACTTACTAGAATTGAACCCCCACTACACCCAGATGGTCCCGAAAAGGTACTTATGGATTTTGGGGTTGAACCAGAAGAATTTAAAGAAGATGATTTATTAGAATGGTTTACTAAACCAGTTGACTCAACAGGTGGTTATCAACCTAAACATAATGAGCCTACTGAAGGTATATTTGCACCTTGGGCATTTTATAAAAAAGATTTTCAAGAAATAGGAGGACACGATCCTTTATATGCACCACAATCTAAAGAAGATAGTGATATATTTAATCGTTTTCAACTAAACGGAATTAAATTTATACAAACGTGGGAAGGTTGTGTTTACCATATGACTTGTAGGGGTAGTAGAAGAAACACAGTTGATAAAGCCAAAAATATATATGAAGATTCACCTGAATGGTTAGCACAAAATATGAGGTCAACTCGTAATTTTATTCGTAAGTGGGGTCATTTTGTTAAACATGATGCTTTAATGAAACCTATTATACCTTCTAAATATGATATAGGTTTTATATTAAATAACTGTAATCATGAGTTATTAAAAGCTTTAGAACCATGGTGTAGTACAATATATGTAGATGAGTCAAATGATATAGTATTACGTGATAATTATATTAGGTTAGAACAACCAAATACTATTATAGATTTACATAAAAGAGTATTACCCTTTGATAATAAAAAAAATAACGAGATTTTAGTTACAATAGATGGTAATAAATTTACACAGCAAGATTTTCAATATATTCAACAATTATCTGAAATATTAGCCGACAGTGGTGAACCCGGGTTTCATGGTGAATTAGGAAACCTTATAGTTGAAATATTTGAAATAATGAACACATATGAAAAAGATTTAATTATATGCAAAAAGTAATAGTAACAGGGGGAGCAGGTTTTATAGGCTCTCACGTAGTAGATACCTTGATAAAACAAGGAATAGAAGTAATAATATTAGATAATTTATCTACGGGCAAAAAGGAAAATATAAATCCAAAAGCTACTTTTATTAAATGTGATTTAACAAAAGATAAACCTTTATTTAGGGATGTAGATGTTATATTTCATCTTGCGGCAACACCTCAAGTACAATATTCTATGGAAAACCCAACAGATAATAATAATATAGATTCACTTATTAATATACTGGAGTTAAGTAAAAAAAGTGGGGTTAAAAGATTTATATTTAGTAGTAGTTCTTCAGTGTATGGTAATCCGAATTATGTGCCTATAAATGAAAACCACCCAACTAATCCTTTAAGTCCTTATGCTTTGCATAAATTAGTTGGGGAACAATATTGTAAATTATATTCAGAAGTATATGATTTAGATACTGTATGTTTAAGATATTTTAATGCTTACGGAGATAGAATGCCTAATAAAGGAGCCTATAGAAGTGTAATATCTATTTTTAAAGAACAACACAGTAAAAAACAACCACTTAATATAGTCAATGATGGTGAACAAAGAAGAGACTATGTACATGTAAATGATATAGTTAATGCTAATATATTATGTGCTAACAGTACTAAAAAACTTAATGGAGATATATTTAATGTAGGAACAGGTAAATCATATTCTGTAAACGAAGTAGCAGATATGTTTGGTGGTGAAAAACAATATGGAGAAAAAAGAATTGAACCCAAAAATTCAATAGCTGAAAATGCTAAAATAATATTAGATTTAAATTGGGAACCAAAAAATAAATTAGAAACATGGATAAGTACATATATAGAGCAAAATTAGACAGAGTAGTAGATGGTGATACAGTAGACGCCTTAATAGATGTTGGATTCGACATTTGGTTTAAAAAACGAATTCGATTTATGGGTCTGGATACTTGGGAATCAAGAACAAGAGATCTTGAAGAAAAGAAAAAAGGTTTAGCTGCTAAAGCAAGAACAAAAGAATTACTAGAAAAAGTATCAAGTAAATCAGGTTATTTTAGACTTAAGTCACATGGTTTAGGTAAATATGGTAGAGTTTTAGGTGAAATTTTTATTATGGATAAAGAAGGTAAACAAATGAGTGTTAATGAAACATTAATAGCCGAAGGACATGCTTATATTTATGACGGAGGTAAGAAAAAAGTATTCACCTCATAAAATCTTTATATATGTATAATAAAATAAAATCAATGTGGGGCATATTTAAAGACAATAATGACTGGAATGAAAAAAACGTGGTAGGTTTCATAGCATTCTTAGTTATGGTTGTTTTTGCCTTACTAGACTTAATAACTGGATACGTAGGTAAAGACTTAGTTATAAATGAGTTTATATATGATTCATTTACTAT
>Ga0181413_1000160_pt1 | contig 18980 bp, 15 predicted proteins | sample 36SPOviralmetaG_FD_130111 | JGI IMG/M metagenome (GOLD analysis project Ga0181413, IMG submission 130111) | Marine viral communities from the oligotrophic San Pedro Time Series (SPOT) site, San Pedro Channel, CA, USA - 36 SPOT_SRF_2012-09-28 | ecosystem: Environmental > Aquatic > Marine > Strait... | reverse complement strand
GCGCGACGCTGCAGGGTCGTCGTGCACGCACTCCACTCGTAAAACGGCACGCTCACAAAAACGTGGCCAAAGTGACGCAGATGGGCGTGCTTGAGAACGGTGTTGCCGGTCGGGGCACGGTTGGTGAGAAAGTGCGACGGGCCGTCAAACTCGATGCTGAGCACCGCGCGCTTTTGGGCGCACGGAAACCAGCCCTGCACGCGCATGTCGACCGAGTACCCCGACTTGGCGCACACGTCCTCTTCCTGCACGTTGAGCCCCATCTGCCGCAGAACTTGCCCAACCTGTAGTTGTTTCTGCGAGGCTCGTGCGGAGGACTCGACAAACGCCTTGCGGCAGCGCGCCGCAAACGCGTCGTGTGTGACCGGCCGGCCAAGCATGTGCAACGTCACAAACAACTGGTGCAACTGGCATAGGTTCTCCTTGTTCGCACCGGCCAGCACCGTCGGCGACAGCAGTCGTGCGCACACCGCGTCCATGCTTCGGTGCACGTCCGCGCGCTTCTCAAGCACGGCAAACACGGTCATCGCCCACAAAACATTGGTGGCGTCCTGCATGTTGTACGCCTTGCTCGAACTGCACACGGCGGCTGTGAGCACCTCCATCTCCGCGCATGCCGGCACAAGACCGAGCGTCGCGTACGCCCACAAAATGTTGGCCAGGTGCCGTATGCTAAACTCCCGGCCGGTCGCCCGGATGCGCTGCTCGCACGCGGTCCTGACGTCTTGCTCCAGCACCACCTGCATCTTGGCGTACGCCCACAACAAATTCGCGAGGTTTTGCTGTGTGCACGTCTCCATGTGCCTCGTTGCCGCAGCGCCAATTTTGGCGAGCACGACACACCCGGGCTTCAGACCCAACGTGCCATATGCCCACAGGATGTTCGACGCGCCCTGTGCAGTCAACTCCACACTCACGTGCTCCGTGCGGGCCTCGAGCTTCTCCATCAGCTCGTCCGAGGGGCAGTGTCCCAGCGTCGCAAACGCCCAAAGAAGAACAGAAACGCCTTGCCCGCTTAAGGTCTCAACCACCACGCGGATGCGCAGCTCGTACAGCGCCAGCAGGCTCGCAGACAGTGTCCTATGCAGCGTGGCAAACCCCCACAGCGTGTGGCATATGCTCTTCTCTGGAAACTCGGGAATAAGCGTCCCAATTCGGCGTTCCAGTGCCTGCAGCGCGTCTTCCCGCACTGGGAGTTCCAGTTTTCCGCAGCCCCACACGACGTTGGATACGTTTTGGCTGTTGAGTGCTCTGTGCATGTCGACGATGCGCTCCTGCAACGCCCCGCACAGCGCGCTGCTGGGCACCCACTCTAGGCGCCCGTACGCCCACAAGATCGTCCCCAACGACTGTGTGGTAAACATGTACGACCGCACATCCAGGTCTTGCTCCAAGCGCTGCATGACGTTCGCCGCCGGCACGTGGTTCTGGACTGCAAACGCCCACAGTATGTTCGAAATGCTCTGCGCGTTGAACGCTTGCGGCGAGCTGGCGATGCATGCCTCCATGGTGCACATTGTCTCCCGAGCACACTCCCACCGCAGCTTTGCCCACGCCCAGATCACAGTGCTCAAGTGCCTCTGCGTGAGCGTGTGTGCCGAGGCACGCGCCTGCCGCTCGAGTGCCTCGAGGAAACCCACTTTTGCGTCCGCGCCTGGCGTCTTTACGAGTGCGTTCAGGATATTGGCCAGCTGCTCCCCTCCGAGCGTGTCCATTTTCGCGCGCAGCAGCGTCTCGGTGTGCTTTTGCACGTCGTGCTCACCCGGCGTCAGGCGCAACCCAAGCGTGTACGCGGTCGCCGCGTTGACCTCGTTAAAAAGGTCCTTGTACCGCGTAATGACCGTGCGCAAATCCGACGCGTCTCGGCATCCCAGCAACGCGTCGTTGATGTGCTTGTTGTTGCACGCTACCGCCGCGTCACTGCGTGCACATGCGTGCACACGAGTGCCGCCCGACGGCAAACTGACAGCGCTGGTCTCGGGTACCTGCGCGCACGGCAAGTCCCACTCCGCAGCACCCGCGTCGCAACTTGCGGTGCTGCGGTCGCCGACGCAGAAGGCGTCGACGCTCGCCTCCCATGCCTCCCACGCATGGTCCTCCGTTGCAGCCATGTGCACTGCGGGGTTCACTTGTCTCGCGTCGAGCGTGTGTGCTGTCGGTAGCAGAAAGGTCAGAAACGTTGAACACTGTGGGGCCCGTGGGTTTCGCTGGGGGTTTTTCGCGGCGGTGGGCACGGTGGCAATAAATGATAGTTTTCCCAAAATAGAACAATGTGAAAATACGAACTCAACGAGAGACACAAAGCGCGTGCACCATGTTATCGCATCAAAACACAACACACGCACGCAACATCGAAGCATGCCGGAGGGCGTGTTTGCTCTCGAGGGTAGCACGCAGACGAAACGCGCCAAGGGCAGGGCAATGTGCGAGCACGGCAGACGGCGCTGTCGATGCGTGCAGTGCAAAGGTGGCTCGATTTGCGAGCACAACAGGGTGCGGAGTCAGTGTGTGGAGTGCAAAGGCAGTGGAATTTGTGAGCACAATAAGCGGCGGATTCGGTGCGTAGAATGCAAAGGCGGCGGAGTTTGCGAGCACAATAAGCGGCGGATTCGGTGCGTACAGTGCAAAGGCGGCGGGGTTTGCGAGCACAAGAGACAGCGCAGTCGATGCGTGCAGTGCAAAGGCGCCTCGATTTGCGAGCACAAGAGGATGCGGAGTCAGTGCGTGCAGTGCGGCGGACGCTCGATCTGCGAGCACAAGAGACAGCGGAGCCTGTGCGCGGAGTGCAAAGGCAGCTCCATTTGCAAACACAACAGGCGGCGGAGTATGTGCGCAGAGTGCGAAGGCAGTGGGATCTGCAGGACCCCCCTGTGCACTTCTCACCACAAGGGCCCGGCGTACAAGTACCGGTGCTATCCGTGCGCAGTGCGCGCGTACCCGCACGAGGACTTTCCGCGCAAGCGCCAGTTCCGCGTGAAGGAGCGCGTCGTGGTCGACGCGATCAAAGCGCGCTTCCCGGCGTACGACTGGAGCCACGACCGGCGCGTGCCGGACGGGTGCAGCGGGCTGCGCCCGGACCTGCTACTGCAGATGGGCAGCCACGTGCTCATCCTCGAGGTCGACGAGCACGCGCACCGCTCGACCGCGCCGCAGTGCGAAGTCGCGCGTTTGAACGAGATTTCGAGCGAGCTCAATTTCCAGCCCGTCGCGGTGCTGCGCTTTAACCCCGACGCGTACACGGACAGCCACGGCGTGCGCCACGCGTCGTGCTTCCGCTTGAACAACGACGGCTTCGAGGTCGTGCGCGACAAGGCCGCGTTCGAGCAGCGGCTTGCGCGGCTGTTTGCGCGGATCGAGCATCACGTTGCTGCAGTGCCCGCAGAGATGTTGGTCGTCGAGTACCTCTTTTACGCGTGACACCACGGCGTCTCGAGCACTCTTCACAGCCGGGAGGGGTGTATGCGACCGTTTGCCAAGAATGGAAATTCACCGGAAATAGCACACGGTTCTTAAGGCATACTTGAACTGTACGCAAATTTGAGATGAAAAAACTCAGACGCTCGCCACGGCGCCTGGAGAACGCGCGGTCGGCGCACGCGGCGCTCCTTCTCGTGTTCCGACACAGCGAAATCGGGCGTATCATGCAAGGAAGCCACGGGTACTACAAGCGCATCATCGAGCACGGACAGACGGTGCTGAACGAACGGAACGGCGGAAAGTGGTGGCGCGACTTGGGGCTGCTGTTGACGAAGGAGGAACAGTACAAGCATTTCATGGAGCACGCTTGTGCCCAGGGGAAGCCTTTTTGGTGTGAACTTGTCTGCACGCTCCGAGACGACGCGCGTTTCAAGGCAGAGTTTCTCACAAGGGACTGCAAGCTTGAAGGCGGAAGCTTGCAAGTTTGGGATCGTTTGTGCGGACAGCACAGCACATACGCGACACGGCTGGCGCCGACGAGCACACCAGCCGGAACGCAAGGCGACGGAGATTGATGGTACATAAGCACCATCCGACAACAAGCAACAGAATGAGGCTAGATACACAAGCTGTGTATAACGTGTGGCTCAACGCGACGATATGTTGGTTTTGCCCGCACTTTGGCGGGCATGAGCAAGCACAATACACACTGTAGGCATTGTATATAAACGACACAAAACGGAAGCAAATGCTGAAAATTTTGAACGCTTTCGTCTGGAACGCGACTTCAGTCATGCTGATTTCGTGGGTGTCGGTGCTCGTCATCTCTCGCATTTTCGAGTTCCACAGCGCATACATCAGCTTTATTACTCAAGTGCAGTCAGAGGAGTGGCTGCGACAGCACTGCGACGACGACCATTTCTACCACAACATGGCCTACCATACGGACGTGTGCGAGACAGTGCGCACAAACAGCCAAATGTCGCCGGTGCTGTACGCGATGAACTACAGCATGAGCACACTGAAAATGTGCGGGCTGCACGATTGCGCAGACATTGCGGCCATCGTGTGGACTGGGGGTTTCCCCGTGATATGTTGCGTGTTCATGTTGTATATTTGCACACCAAGCTTTATACTGCCGGTCATGCGGTCCGAGTTTGACCGCCGGCGCGAGGCGGCGTTCCTGCAGCAGTGCTCGCCCCACGTCCGCAGCCACCCGCTCGACGCCGCGCGTGCCAATACAGACACCGGGCGCATCAAAATGGTGTGACAACTGTGCACTCAAGACCAAAGTCGGAGATCTTGACTTTTAAAACTTTACTTTTAAAACTTGACTTTTAAAACTTGACTTTGAGACCGCAGAACTGATCGAGCGTCGCGCGTGCACGCGGTGCCCGGTGTCATAGTATGATGCTATGGTGTTAGGAAATGCCCCAGCGGAGAGCAGCGGCCACGGGGCTGCACGCGGATGCAGCGTCGCTCGTGCGCGCGTGCGCCGTGCATGCGCGCAGGATGAGGTCGACGAGGTCGGTGTCGAGGTCCCGCAGCGCGGAGTCCTGCCCGAGCCTGGCATGCGTGCCCATGCCAAAGGCCAACAGCAGACGTGCGCGCACAGCACGCGCAATGGTTGCCTTCCGCTGTGTCTCGTGCACGACCAGACCAAACGAGTCAACGAGCTTGGCATACGGTGGCTGGAACCAGGGTAATTTTTTTGGACTGAGTAAATCAGAGATGATGCCAGCGCCCTCTCCCGCCGCTCCGAGCTCTGCAAGCACGTAGCGCAACCAAAAGTCGATCGCCTGCACGTGCATGGCAGTCTGCATGTCGACCTCAAAGCGCTCCGCATGTGCGCGCAGCGCAACGACGCGCGCGTTGTAGTCTGGAAACATGCGCAGCACCGACGCCGTGTTCGTGTGCTCCAGACTATTACAAAGCTCGCGGTAGACCCGCACGGCGTCCTCATACAGCGACTGCAGCGGAGAGATCTCGTTGTGCACAATCCGGCACGCTGCCAGCACCCCATACGCTTCGTGCTCCGACGCGCGGTGCGACGGGTGCAGGTGCCACAATGCCGCGCGCAGACGCGGGGCGCGCTGGGCGGCCTCTGCGACGCAGCGCCGCAGGCACGCGCAATCCAAGACCTCGCTGTGCCGTGGCATCGCGCACGCGCGTTTTAGACAGCACCGGCTCGCACACTGCCTCTATATGTGCGAATTTACAGTCGCCTGCCACGTGGCATTTCCGCATCAGAACACGACCGGCGCTCTCGGTGCACGTCAGCGGTAGTCCCGCGTCAAAACACATTCTGCTCCGGCACGCCGAGGCGGAACTCGAACGAGATCTTCAGATTCACCGAAAACGGCTTTTGCATGATGAGATTAGCGTATCGCGTCTTCTGCTCGTTGATGACCTCAACGGTTTCGGTGCCCGTCAGCGGCATCTCGGCAAAACACGACGGGGACAGGGTGCTAAACTTCTTCGAGTCCACGCGGTCGTACAAAACCCGCAGGGTGGACATGTCGTAGGTCCGGCTCGACTTGCTCAAAATGTTCTCGCGGATCCACAAGCACGAGCTCTGGAACAGGCTGGTTGAGATCTGGCGCCAGTTTGGCGTCGTCGCAGGCTGCACGCCGGGTGGAAGCGTGCCCGTTTCCTCCGCGCGTTTGTCCAAAAACTTGGTCACTGGGTGGTCAAGGTGTACTAGCACTACCTCGGAGTCCGGCAATGCCATGACGAGCAGTGTCTCGAGGTTGCTGGTGTTCCATTTTGCAAAGTCGCGCTCCCAGGTCGACATCAGCTTCTCGTCCCCGTTCGACTGAAAAATGGGCGTCGGAGTGCTCACCTGGAAGTTTGCCGGCATAATGTAGTTCCAGCGCTCTCCGTTTTCGCCGAATTCATACCCCGGAAATCCCGTGATCTGGATCCCGATGGCGACCGGTAGCTGGTTCTCCGTACCCGGCTGCACAGTCATGCGCGACACATGCACGCGCTTGAGCAGTGCCGCGTCCTCCGAGCGCCGCTTGTCGTGCTCGTGGTCGAGCAAAATGTCTTTCATCACGTACTCCTGCACCTGAAACTGCCGCCCTTTCGCGCCCTGCAAGTCGAGGAAGGCCATGCTTACCGTGTGCCCGAGCGCGATCGTGCGCACGCTCGTGCCGTTGGCCTTGTCGGCTTGGAAGTACGCTTGCTGCTGCGCCATCGCGCCTTTGCATGTTGGGCTGTTTATACCTCACGCTTGTCCCTTAAACCATTTCCGCGTGCTCGCCAGCCGCGTGTGGTGTCTCAAGATGCTTTTATTAAACCTATTTCGGCGCTTTCAAAACACCGCGCTTACTTTGCGTTCTGCTTGTTGCAACTGCTTCTGATGTAGGCGCGGAGCGCGGACATCCACATGTACCTGCTCTCGGCGTCTACGTAGATTGGCAGGTCGTGCTTACCCTGCGCGCGTCCGCCCACGTCCTTCGCCGCCAACGTCTCGCCGTTCTCAAGCAGCCACAGACCCTTTTTGTCACGCCTCGGCTTTTTGTACGGCCATTTGATTCCAAACCGCTTGACGCGCGAAATCTTGAACAGCGGCCCGCACATGCGCATGACCTGGAGCGACGTGCGTAGAGGCATCTTTTCCTCACCTGCTTTCATAGGCACGCCACTGTGTCCCATGTTTTATCGCTGCCTGTCGATAACAACAATCGGCTTTTATTTTCGAGTCTAATTCGGGCGAATTTCCGCCTGCTCTTGCCTGCGCCTGTGCAATTCGAATGCACACACATTATGCATAAACAGGCAATTGGCTTTTATTTTCGAGTCTAATTCGGGCGAATTTCCGTCCGTGCACGCGCCTAAATTCCCGACAGCGCCCCGTACCCATACGGTGCGCATGCGCCCACGACGTGCTCGTACTCGACCTTGAACACCTGCATGACCATTTGCAGTACAGCGTCGAAAAGCGCTGATGCTGATGCTGCTTTGTTGTTGTACGCTGCAAGCAGCACGGTGTACATTGCTGAAAGCACCAACAGCAGACACTGTTTTTGTTCCAGGCTTGCGCCAAGCAGCGTGATGTACTGCGCGTCGTCACCGCTCTTGTGTATCCACTTTTCTATCGTGTCTGCTTTCAGGGCCTCGGATATTGTTGCGCGTGTGCTCTTTGACAGTGCGGCATAGGGCACCCGTGCGCTGCGCGAGAGTATCAAACAATCTGTTCCCAGCATGACTTCGCGCGGCTCGTGCACCAGCTCGCGGACCTGTGCGAACAAGTCCTCGACTTTGGTGTATTCTTTCTGTGACATGCTCTCGAGCAGCGCAATGTGATAATGCTCGTGAATGTACAGCTTGTAGCTCACCTCAAGAGGCTGCATCTTGCAAGCACAAAGACTACTCAGGCACTCTGTCTGCTTTGACTTTTTCGTGAGGAGACGGTGTGCGCGCAAAAACTAAATTACGACCACAAAACCCGCTGCGCGCGCTACGGCAGCGCAGCATGCACGCCGCGGACACTGCGCTTGAAGCCACGCCACAGCCGCCGAGTGCCGACGCCGCGCACGCGGCCGGCGCTGTGAGCAATGGACCGCCACAGCCGCCGAGTGCCGACGCCGCGCACGCGGCCGGCGCTGCGAGCAATGGACCGCCACAGCCGCCGAGTGCCGACGCCGCGCACGCGGCAAAGCACGGGCAACACCTCGTCGTCGACGTGCTCAACTTTTTAATTTTTTTTGTGCCTGTCAACAATAAGCGCTTTGAGAACGCGAGTGCGTGGACACTGCTACGGGAGATGAAACTACGCGTCGCCAGTTTTATGACCGCATGCTCGCATGCGCGCATCACCCCGCATTTTGTCATCGACTGTGGGTTTGCGTCCACAGAGTGCGGCACAAAGTGGAGGAAGCGGCGGGAGCGCGAGATCAAGGAAGGGTACAAGGCAATGCCGTACTACATTGACACAGCACTGGGAGCCGCTTTGCGCGCGCGCGGCGGCGACGTCATCCAAGCCCCAAACGTCGACGCGGACGATGTGGTCATCGCCACGGCGCTGCACTACAGCGGTGACGTCCTTTCACAGGACCGTGACATGCTGCGCTACACGGACGTCAACTGGCACAGCACGCGCCTCTACGAGTCCTTCCGTCTGAACCGCCACGGGCGGCTCGAGCTGCACCCGCGTAGCGACATGCACAACACTGCACACGAGCGTCAAGCGCGCGCCCTCCGACTCGAGCTCGAGCACTGGAGAATGCCGCAGATGAAGATGGTCAGTGCTCTCATCTCCAACGGGGTGCTGCTGCGTGGCAACAGCGACTCTTTTACGCAAAGCATGGGCAACATGCACATGTTGGCGCGGCCCCTGCGCCAAGCGCTGTACGCACGCCTCGGCGTCGACTCCGTGTGCGAGGAGATACCGTGCTGGGACGCCGAGCAGAATCGCGTGGTGTGGAGCGCAGACGACGTCGCGCCGGACGCCGCCCTCGACGCCCTCCTGGACGACCCACCGGCCGCCTACGCGTGGCTCGCGCAGGCCGACGCCGCGCACGGCCCCGCGCAAGCCGTGCAAAAGCGCTACGCCGTGCGCCAGAACCGCCGGCAATGGCGGTCGTACTCGCGTGCCATCCTCGTTGCCGAGTACTGCCTCAACGCCCAGCAGCTCGCTGGGGCGCACGTGGACGCCGAGGCGCTGACCACCCTCGCCCAGTCCATCGACCCTCTGTTCATGCCCGAGCTTGACCTCCGTGCCGCAATTGCGAGACAGAGAGCACCAGCCAGGCGGTATCGTTAGGCGTGACCAGCGTAACGCATAGTGCACATTGCCACTTTATCAAAGCCGCATTTTCTCGTGTCCTGACAACCTTGTCGTTGTTCGGGTGCTGCGCCGTGGTCCTATCGCGGCGTACCACCTCAATTTCGCACAGCCACGCTGCCGCTTTCGGCGAATTTCGCACGGCCACCGCGACGTGGAATTGCGTCAAGGTCCCGTCCCGGCGTACCACCTCAATTTCGCACAGCCACGCTGCCGCTTTCGGCGAATTTCGCACAGCCACGCTGCCGCTTTCGGCGAATTTCGCACAGCCACGCTGCCGCTTTCGGCGAATTTCGCACAGCCACCCAAAGCTTTGTTAAAGCTTTGGTAAAGCTTTGCGAATCGGTAAATAAGACATTCAACTATACAAGTGGAGGCGACATCTGTGCGTGTGCTAATGTCGCTGCCTGTTTTCGCGTGCATGGACTCCCGCCGTGTGCGGTGGGGCATGCTGGCACAGACGCTGGCTTGCCCGGCGCTTAGTGCGTGGGCGTCGTGGGTGACGTGGCCGCGCTGGGCGGGTGTGCTTGTGGCCACGTTGGTGCTGGCCTTTGTTGTGGAAGTGCGCCCCGCGTGCAAATCGACACAGTGTGATGAGATGCTTTCCAAGCTTGCGAAGTAGCATGCGTGCTCGGGAATGACTTGAGGCATTGAGTCCTATTGGGACGCCAGCTTGCAGCTGTTCACAGCGATGCCGCAGATCTCGGGGATGAGCCCCGCGCCACGGGCGTAATGAGCCACCAAGGCCATGTAGGCGAATTGCGCGTGGCGAGTGACGCCGAGGGCGTGCACGGTGTGTGACTCGCGGTGCACGAGGTACGTGCCGCCGGCGGCCACAATAAACGCACTCTTGCCGTAGAGCGGGGTTTTGCGAGCTTGTGTCTTGTCCGTGGCCAGCATCGCGTCGCTTGGGCGGGCGACCACGTGAGTTTCTCTGCGTATGCCGACGGGGTCCTGCACGTCGACTCCGTGCACAACAAGGCCCTGGTCCAGCTGTGTGAAGGCAGCGATTGGGCCTGCCGACGAGTTTTGGTCCCACGCGTCGACGGACGAGGGCGGCGGGCGGTGCTTAGCCATGGGGTTGTGGAAGAAGACGACCTGCGAGAGCTGCCCGGTGTCAAAGTGCGTTTGGTCAAAGGCGTAGCACAGACGCTGCCCTGGCAGGAGCTCCTCGAGCAACTGCACCGTGCGGTGCATGCCTGCGGAGGGCACCACGTAGTAGTTTTCGAGCGCACACACGAGCACGCGCACAAAGCTCTCTGAGACCACCACACTGCCGGTCGCCGCATCGGGCACCGCGTCCGCGTCGGTGTTGAGCACGACGCAAATGTCGCGCAGGAGAGCCCGGAGCTTGGGCGAGACTTTGCGCGGGCGTGCGCCCAGGCGGTGCACGCCAATGCGCTTGACTATGCTTGCCCACAGCGTCGCGTCTGCAGCCGCGTCGGCAGCAGTGCTCGGCTCGACGCGGCGGCGCTTGACGCGTTGTACGTTTGCCAGCATGCGCGGGGCGAGGTTTGCAACATACACGCCCTTTTCGTTTGCGTTCAGAGACGCGGCAAGCACGCTGTCGTTGGCCACCGGCGCAGAGACGAGTTCCACGGCACACGCCGTGGCATGCAGCACACACTCGCGCAAAAGGCAGAAGAGGACAACGCAGCCGCCCCGTGCGGCCTTTTTGGACAGCTGGAACTGCCCGTCGTAGGCGCTCACCAGCTCGCGCACGCTGGCAACGTCCAGGTCGTGTGCGTCGAGCGTCTCGGCGCAGAACAAGCGTCCAAGCATGTACCCGAGGTACACGACTCCGGCAGCAGCCGCGTCTGCATGCCCGTTTTGCAGGAGGCTGCCGACGCGTGCTTGCAGAGCGTGCACATAGAGCTCAAGCTCAGAGTACCTGTGTTCGGCAAACGTCGTTGTTGCAGTGTGCATCTCCGCGCACGCGGCAAAAACCGTGCACGGACTTGCGCTTTGCGTGTCTGCGCACAGGTCGCTCAGGACGAGGTAGATGAGCTTGCACAGGACGATGCCGGTGACGTGTGATCCATTAAACGCGTCGGCCACGTCGATGCTGTTCTCGCACGCGGGCAGCAGCCACAGGAAGCTCGCGCACAGTGTGCGCAGGGTCTGCTCCCAGTCGCGGGCCGCGGTCTCGATGCTCGTTTCGTCAACGCACGCGCGCGTGATCTGCTCGTGCACCGTGCGCAGCCGCATCGCGTGGTCGCTCTCGTCCCACGCCTCGGACATGCCTGCCGCAACCCGCATCGAGTCGCGCATGGCGCCGCATACCTCCACAACCAGCGCCATGCCAGCGCGCAATGTGTGCTCTCGTGCGCTATATACCCCTCGCGTGCAGGGGGTGTCGTTGTAGGTTTGCGGCGAGCCGCCTCCTGGTCGCCCCTCCCTGCACGTGCCCAACATGTTTTTTTGCGTAACCCCCGTCGTTCCGTTTAGGTCTATTTTTATTCTTACTCGTTCCGTATTTTCAACCTGCACGTGCCCTACATGTTGTTTTCGCGCAACCTGTCCCGAAACGCGCTCTCCCGCAACCACCGTCGTTCCGTTTAGATCTATTTTTATTCTTACTCGTTCCGTATTTTCTACGCTACACATTGTCTAGTGTCTTGCAATCTTGGTGTGCGCAGTTCATGCACGCGCCCCGGTTTTGGGTCTACTCCGAAACGGCTACCCCTCCTGCTTGCCTCGCTTCGCTTCCGTCCTTCAACCACTACACGTACACCTGCTTTAAGTTTTCTAGCTCTTGCTCCATACTATCTCCTATTTCGTTGTATCTCAGGTCCATTTCGACAATCTTGTCGCAATGCTGCAGGGCACCCGCGAGCCTCCCTGCCCCCTCGTCTCCGATCATGTTATCGGACAGGTCGATGTGCGTCAGTCTTGTGCACTGCCATAGCGCGCCCGCTATCTTCGCTGCTCCTTCGTCCGAAATACAATTGTTCCGTAGGTTCAGGCTCTCTAGCACCTCGCATTGTCGCAGCACGTCCCCGACTATTTTCGCTCCGTCATCCATGATCTTATTCGTGCTCAAGTCCACATGCTTCAGGCCCTGGCAATGGCGTAGGACTCTCGCTAGCTTTCCCGCCCCGTCTGCTTCTATGTAATTGTGCGACAAATCGAGTTTGACAAGTCCGGTGCATTTTCCCAGGACGCCCTCCAGCCACCATATTCCCGGCGTTCCTGCAGCCGCCGCTTCTTCCATCGTGAGTTCGTAGCTTTCGGATATTGCTATCGTCGTAAAACTAGCCCAAGTCTGCATTCTGGCGATTGCATCTTGCTCGTGCTTCCTCAAGTGACGTGTGTCAAACTGGTTGTCTAACTCGACTTCAACACCAGTGGCACATAGTGACTTTTGTATTGATTTGGCTGCACACCACAGCCTCATGGCATCTTTGTAATCGTGGGGGCAAATTTTGCACACGACTTCGGGTGGCAGTGCCAAGAATCCAGAGACCACACCGCGTCCGTCTCCCGTGGCAGACATCAGAGTCTAATTTTTATGCAATCAGGACAATCTTTTCTCTACCTTTGTATTCAGCTACACAGGCGGGCATCTATTTCCGTCGAATTTCGCAGGCACTTTACCCGACGCATCTATTTCGTCGAATTTCGCAGGCACTTTACCCGACGCATCGATTTCCGTCGAATTTCGCAGGCACTTTACCCGACGCATCTATTTCGTCGAATTTCGCAGGCACTTTACCGGACGGGCACACCGCCTCGCGCCGCAAACCTTCGCGAGCAGCGCCATGCCAGCGCACAAACAGCGCGTGCGTGCGCCATGTATTCGTCGTGCGCCTGCGGTCTGTTGGCAAGGTAGTAGCGGTTGTCGTGTTGCTCTTCGCCAAAAAAACAACGGACACAAATTTACTGACTGGCCTCCAGTACATGCACGTCGCGAGTATGCCAAAGTTGTTCCCTGCGATTCTGGCGTTCTGCCTCGGCATTGTGGCCTGCAATCTGCTCGAGCAGCTCCGCACCCGGAAACTTACCCCACCGCCGCGACCAGCCGCGCAGTCGCTTCGCCGCACCCCCGCACCGGTCGTCACGCACGGGCACTGGCAAGACACGGTGTACGACGCGTCGTTTCGACTGGGCCTGCCCGCGGCCGCGACGGGGCGCACCACCGTGCGCGTGTCCTCGCTATACGGCATGAACCTTGCCACGGCACGAAACCTGTGCATCCGGCCCGATCACAGCAAGTCGTTTTTGCTGTACGCCGACACGCCCGAGCCGGGCTTTGCGCGCAGGCGCTCTGGGTTCACGTACGGGTGGCGTTTCGACGTGCGCCGCGAGACGGTGCCCAGCGACGCGACGCGCGTGCCGGGCACCACGCTCATCATCTCGCCGGCGTACACGCACCACGTGACGCATTTCGCAGAAAGCACCATCCCGCTGTGGCATGCCTTCCGACACCCCGAGGTATACCCCGTGCATGCGTCGGCGGACCGCATTTTCCTCAAGCAGTCCGAGTTCGGCACCGAGCTCCGGTGGAACCAACACGTGCTGGAATTTCTTGCGCACCACGCCGGGAACGCTTCGATCATGGACTCGTCGCATTTCCGCGGGCGGAGCATGGTGTGTTTCGACAAGGCTGGTCTTGTTGGCATGGGCCTGCACGAGTTTGGGTTTTTTGCCAACGAGGCGGAAGCACTCGACTTCAAGCAGCGCATCGTGGCGTTTCACCACGCGCAGCCGCAACACCACTCGTCGATCCAGCACAAATCGCGGTGTTTGGTCCTGCAGCGCCGCCGTTCCCGCCGCCTCGAGAACCGGGACGAGGTGCTCCGAGCCATCGAGGAAACTGGCCTCTATGACTGCACCAGCTGGTCCACGTACACACACGGGGAGATGGAAGACATGCCGTTTGAGGCACAGCTCGCCGTGGTTGCCAGCACGCAGTTTCTGGTCGCGCTGCATGGCTCGGGGCTGGTAAATTCGATCTTCCTGCCGCTGCACTCTGCTGCCGTCGACTTGCTCCCGCACGACTACCTCGAGCTCGAGTGGCACAACTTTGCGTCCAAGGCCGGCGTGCGCTTCTTTTTCATGTTCCTCGGCGACACGCGGTGCCGCAACCCGTGCACCGGGCACATTTTCGAGACGAGCAAGACAAAGTGCAGGGCGGTGATGCGGTGCGACCACCGGCTGGTCGACTTCAAGACGCTGCAGGTCATCGCTGCGCAGGCTGACTTTCACGTCCGCACCTCGCCGAACATTCGGCACATGAACGCCGACGTCGTGTGGTCCGCCGGCGCCGCACGCAACGACACGCCCCTGCTCGACCCACTCCCGCTGCGTGGTCGCTGACACGTCGACACATCGTGCTTGCTTTAGGGAGTGCGGTCTTCAACGCCATAAAAGCGGCGCTGACGCCACACACGCGGAGCAGATGGCGTGTGTGGGCGGCACGGTGCTCCTGGAAACCCCCGGCCCCCTTGCGTTTGCGCGGCACCTCTCTGTGAGAGCCCTCGGCCGCCTCCTCACCGCGGCGCGCTTGGGCGCAGATGCGCGCCTCCTGTGGACCGAGTGGACGCAGGGCGCGGCTCTAACATCGCTCTACCGCGTGCTCCGGGTGGCCATACGCTCCCGCCGGGATGCAGAGACCGCAATTTTCATGCACGCTCTGCGCTTGCGCAGCGATCGCATGGCACAGCTGCACCGCATCGACGGGGGCGTCTGCTTTTCGCACCACCTGTGCTTCCCGCTCGACGACGACGAGCCACTTTTGGTCGACAGCGTGCGCGTCAGGGCGCCGTCGCTGACGACCTGGATCTTGAAGCACATGCAGCCCACAGACAGTATTGTCTGCATCCCCGGGCGTGTGTTTGCTCTCGACGCGCTGGGGCTGCAGGCCCTCTTGCACGCGTGCCAGGACGTGCTGCACACGTCCTGCGCGGACGTGGACGTCGGCGAGCTTCTCGACTTTTGCACCGAGCACGCGGCAGCAACTTCCGCGCAGGGGTTCCAAGCGGCAAAAATATTTGTGTTGTTGTGCATGCTCGACAACGGCAAGCGCGTCCCCGCGCTCCCATGGCTCCGCGACGACTTCAAAAGTCACAATCGCGGCAAAAAAAGAAATTGCTCACTCTATATATCTTTGTGCGACAACAGGTTAGTGTCATGCGAATCGCCTATATCTCTGACAAAAAGGCCCGAGTTTTAGGGACCTGAGATGTAGGAAGGAAGCGGGCATTTTCTTTTTTGACACCACATATAACACACGTGGCGGGCCAGAAATGCCCGCACCAGGAACGTAGCGTTGCTATTTCGGTTCATTTAGAGTAGCCGCAATAAAAATCCCGACACCACAGACACTCGTCTGACTCACAGACACTCGTCTGAGTCCAAGGCAGCAGCGTTGCTATTTCCGTCGATTTTGAGTCGCTGCACTCAGAGCTCGCGCGCGCGTGGCAAGGGCATGAGCGCGCAGTATTGCTACGTGGCGAGCGCAAAGGCCCCGTGCGCGAGGCTGTGCCGGGAGCACGCGTGGCTGCCGGATGCGCAGGACGCACGCTACAACGTGTGGGTGGAGTTTGGCGTGCGCAAAAGCCCAAGTTTACCGCCGTTGCTGTACTTCAACGTGCACTGGGAGCGCGACGGCGCGCTGCATGTGGTGCACGCGCGCGACGTGACCGTCACCGCACTCTCGGACGACCATGCCATGTGCAGCGTGAGGCTCGTCGGCAGGGGTGGCGAGCTGAGTCTGTGTCTGAGCACGAGCGTCGAGGAGTTTGACCTCAACGCAGAGTTTGTGTCGTTTGCGCACGCTGTCGCGCGCGAGCGCGGCGAGCTGCTCAAGGACATGGCGTTCGATTTCAACACGCGGTAGTAAAGTCAGTATTTTGAAATTGAACCAAAATAGATCACAGTGCTTTAAAAATAAAGAGATTCCAATGACTGGACACAAGTGCCCACACACGCGAGCCCTGGTGCCCGACGAGGAAGACACGCCTGCGACGCTGCGCAGGTGCGGCGCGCGCAATTCTGCAGACTTGTGCACGGGTCGCAGCGTGTGCGCAGTTGAAGCACAAGGTGTTTGTGCAGCATGCCGCTGTGGCCTGAGTGGTTGCAAAGCATGAGGCAGCGCGAGATGTTACACACCGGCGTTATCGACGGACGATGCCAGGTACGCTGGGCGCACAAAAGGTCGACTGCACGCGACAAATGTGTGCACGAGACTGACTGTCGGTGTGTACGCTGCACGCAGGAGCAGCGACAGCATGCGATCAGAGTGTTGAGCAAGCTTCAGACCGAAAACGGGTTACACCATCACGTCGTGCTGCAGGCGCTGGGCTACTTGGACTTGCTTCACGGCAACGAATTGTATGAAGTGAGCATGCCGCTCACGGTAATCACACTCTTCTTCATCGCAGCTAAGAACGACTCCGGGGGAAGCATGCTCTTGATCACGGACATCATACCACAAGAAAAGGACAAGAAATTGACAGTCAAACATGTCATAGCAGAAGAGTTGAAAGCCCTCGATGCGCTTGGATGGATGCTGAACAGGCCTACCGCGCTAAGCGCCATGAACTTGTACCTGGAAGTATGCAGGCTACAAAACAAGGAGAAAGAGCATGTGGTCAAAGAAATCGAAGAGACATGCGATAAGGTTTGCAGCCTCGCCATCCTCAATGGGGTGTCGCGCAAGTACCTTCCCTCTACGGTGGCAGCCGCGGCCATTGTCGTTGCTCGCAGAAGCACAGCTTTGAAACATGTAAACCAAGACATCCAGGAATGGACTACAAACATGACAAACGCGCTGGGGGTACGTCCTGACCTGAAGGACTGCCTTGCAGACTTGGGCGCGATTGGGTGTGACGACAAGACGGACCAGATACAAGATCATGGACGTGCTGCGGGCCAGTGTCGGAATGCGAGCGACGAGCCGCCTACCAAGCAACGCAAGTTGCCGTCGGGGCGTGCGGATGCGGTGCAAGTTTGTGCAGCTTGATGTTAGGACGTCTTGCGCTATCCAGCGCGCATGCGACGGATACATGCACGAGCATACGGTGGCATAGTGTGGCACGTAATGCGCTATTTGCGGCATCCAATAAAATTTGCCTGTAAAAGCCGCATCCGACTTGGCTCAAACCAAACAAGGCCACGCACCCATGATGATTGGATTTCCTGTGCGGCCGGATCCCGGCCAGCGTGTGCGCAATGACAGCGTTATGCAGAATTACAGGCAGCACCAGGCGACGAGCGAGATGCTTGGCGGGCAAGCGCGCAAGACAGGCTCCGAACACTGTGTGGTTGCGAACTGGAGCAGCGCAGAGGACACGCTGTCGGGGTGTGCACTGAACGTGTCTGAAAACAAGCTCTGCTGCATCTTGGTGACGCAGATGCAGCTTGGGAAGGTGCATCACGGCGCTGTTTTGCATGGCAAGGTTGTAGCCGATGCAATTTACACTGGTGGCGTGTATTTCGTAGTGGAGGACGCCGCTGGCGACCTTGTGAAGGTAGGCGTGTACAACGATGTGAGGAGCAGCCACGCGACCGCCGCACGCATGTTCCGTACGGGGCAAACGGTGTCCATCGCAGAGCCGTACTACAAGCTGGGGAGCGAGGGCCAGCCCTTTGTCCGAGTCAACAAACCTACAAGCATAAAAAACGACGGGAGCACACCTGGCCCAGACGCCGACGCGTGGGACCAGCAGGCGAAGCAGGCGCTGCGTACGGACAAGGCGAAAGCAGCGTACACGTGCTGGACGCTAGCTTTGAAGCGCGAGGTTGCGACCCAGGCCACGGGCGTGTTGCTCACGAACCGTGCCGCGGCCTATCTGCAGAGCGGGAAGTACGGAGAGGCTGCGCGCGACTGCATGGCGGCGCTGTGCGTGGACCCGACGAGCGCAAAGGCAGGATTCAGGCTGGTGCAGGCCCTGAGCGGGCTTCAGATGCACGGCACCGCCAGCCAGTACGCCAGGAGCTTCGAACAGCGCTGGCCAGACATCAGCGCCAGTTTCGAGCCATACACCCGTGGGCGCGGGCGCGCGAACGAGGAACAGGCAGCGATAGACAGCATGTGGTGGGAGGCCGACGCTGTCATCCAAACACTGACCCGGCAACCTTGCGGGACAGAGCGTGGGCAGGACAGCACGTGGGAGGATTTGAAGACACGCGGGAACGAGCGTTTCCGCACCGGTGACTTTGACGGTGCTGTCAAGGTGTACTCGGAGGCAATGGAGGCTGTACAAAACAAGCACGAGCTGGGGCGTTTGCTGTGCAACCGCGCTGCGGCGGCCACGCACGAGGGCAACTTTGCGTGCGCAGTGGTGGACACAACGGCAGCTTTGGTGCTGGACGCGGGCCACGGCAAGTCGTGGTACCGGCGTGCTCTGGCGCTGTGCGAGCTTGGCCTCTTCGAGAAGGCCGCCGTGGCGTGCACGCATGGGCTGCGTGTGCTGCGCAAGCAAGGCATAAATGCGAGCGATTTCGAGGCACTTGAGCGCAAAATATGCGAGCAGCGCACACGCGCGCCCAAAAAGCAGGACAAGACAAGTACGGCACAGCACAGGGAACGGCTGGAGGCGCATGTAAACATGGTAAAGTGCAAAGATGTCATGGACCGCGAACAGCTAGCGGCTTTCAATGCAGTCTTTGCGAGCATGGGCATGACCGGCATTGCCGATGAACTGGGTATGAAACCCCCGGCACTCCCGGCGTTCCATCTGGAGGTAAAAAAGCATAGCGCGTGGCCCAAGGGGGTTGACGTGAAATGGGCGAAGGAGTACCTGTCGTTCTGCTTTCAGCAGAGCCG
>Ga0181413_1000159_pt1 | contig 19006 bp, 8 predicted proteins | sample 36SPOviralmetaG_FD_130111 | JGI IMG/M metagenome (GOLD analysis project Ga0181413, IMG submission 130111) | Marine viral communities from the oligotrophic San Pedro Time Series (SPOT) site, San Pedro Channel, CA, USA - 36 SPOT_SRF_2012-09-28 | ecosystem: Environmental > Aquatic > Marine > Strait... | reverse complement strand
TTAAATCATTCATTAATAAACCAATTATTATGAAAGATTACTACGAAGTATCTGGATCAGACGCTTCAAGAATTGGTTGGGTAGAAGTTTCAACTGAAGCTGGCCAAGGTGGTTACTTATGGTACTTAAAAGCTGAAGCTGACACAAGATCTAGATTTAATGATTATTTAGAAATGTCAATGCTTGAATCAATCCCAGGATCTAACTCTACAAATGTAGACGGTGACTTAGGTTTATCACCTGAAGGTGATGCTGGTACTGAAGGTTTATTCTACGCTATTGAGCAAAGAGGTAATGTTACATCTGGTGTTACAGGTGTTAACGCCGCTACTGATTTAGCTGAATTTGATGCTATCTTAGCTGAATTTGATAAACAAGGTGCTATTGAGGAGTACATGATGTTCGTTAACAGAGCTACTAGCTTAGCAATGGATGACATGTTAGCTTCAATGAATTCTTACGGAGCTGGAGGTACTTCTTATGGAGTATTTGACAACGACGAGGATATGGCATTAAATTTAGGTTTCTCAGGATTTAGAAGAGGCTCTTATGACTTTTACAAATCTGACTTTAGATACTTAAATGATAAAGCTACTAGAGGTGGTATCAACGATGCTGCTGGTTCTGCTGCTATTAGAGGAGTTATGATTCCAGCTGGTACATCTACTGTTTATGACCAACAAGTTGGTTCTAATATGAAGAGACCGTTCTTACACGTTAGATATAGAGCTTCTGCTACAGATGATCGAAGAATGAAAACTTGGACAACTGGTTCAGTAGGCGCTGCTACATCTGCTTTAGATGCAATGCAAATTCATATGCTATCAGAAAGATGTTTGATCACTCAAGGTGCAAACAACTTTATGTTAATGAAGTAAGGCACTATTTATTTATAAGGGCGGTCTAGTATCGCCCTTATATTTTTATTAATTATATTATATATTATATTATGGCAAAGAAAAAAGTAACAACTAAGGTTGAAGAGCCTATAGTTGAAGAAACAATGGTTGTAGAACAGCCTAAGGTAAAAGTTCCTGAAGTAAAAGCTAAACCAAAAAATACTTGGGAAATAAAAGATAGAGTTTATTATTTAAAAGGCAGAATGAAGCCTATTAGTAGATCTATAAAATCTTCAAATATTTATTATTTTGATGAAAAACTTGGTTACGAAAGAGAACTAAAATACTGTGAAAATCAAAGAACCGTGTTTGTAGACGAAATGAAAGGTGATCAAAGATTGGCTCATATTATTTTTAGAAATGGAGCGTTACACGTTACCAGAGAAAAACAAGCGCTTCAAAAGCTATTATCTTTATATCATCCAAATAGAGATCAAATATACCACGAGCATAAACCTCAAGTTATAGCAGAGTCTCAATTAGACTGGTTAGAATTTGAAGTAGAAGCTTTAGGTGTAGCTAAAGATATGGATATAGATATGGCAGAAGCAATAATGAGAGTAGAAAAAGGATCTAATGTATCTAAGCTGAGCTCTAAAGAACTTAAAAGAGAATTATTGTTATTTGCTAAAAGCGATCCAGAGTTACTTTTAAATTTAGTTTCTGATGATAATATTCAACTTAGAAACTTTGGTATTAAAGCTACAGAAAATGGTATTTTAAAGTTATCACCTGATCAAAGAAATTTTTCTTGGGGATCTACTGGTAGAAAAATTATGACAATACCTTTTGATGAGCATCCATATTCAGCTTTAGCTGCTTGGTTTAAAACCGATGAGGGTATGGAAATATATTCAAATATAGAAAAAAGGATGAAATAACATTTTTTAACTAATACTAATAGCCACTCATTACGGGTGGCTATTTTTATTTAGAGGCTAACCTTCCACTTTATTATGTAACTATATAATAGTAAAATAAAAACAAATGGCAGTAGATATAAATAGCGTATACCAAAAGGTTTTAGCGTTAGCTAACAAAGAACAAAGAGGTTATATAACACCTCAAGAATTTAATCTTTTAGCTGACAAAGCACAAAATGAAATTTATGAAAATTATTTTCATCAATTAAATATTGCTCAATTAAAACCTAAAAGCATAGAAAACGAAAGTGATACAGTAGAAACTATAAGACAAAAATTAGATTTTTTTGTTACTAAAGAAGACTTATCTATATCTAATAGTGATGGCAAGGCTCTTGAATTTAACCCTTCCGTTCCATCTCATAGAGTTATAAAAATAGTAGACACAGTAAATAATAGGCAAGCAACAAAAGTTGAGTATAGTGAGCTGCATGAAATATTATCTAACCCTCTAACAGCCCCTACTGCTAATAGAAAAGTATATGTAAACTTAATTGCAAACGTTGGTTTTCAATTTTATCCAATAGCTGGTGGTACTGGCACAGATGATAATTATAAAATTTATTATTACAGACAACCCCAAGCCCCTAGCTGGCCTTATATTATAGTTAGTGGCAATGCTCTATATAATAGCGCTGGCAACCTTGCTCAAGACTTTGAACTGCATACATCTGAAGAAGAAAATTTAGTTAACAGAATATTAATGTTAGCAGGCTTAACAATAAAGCAGCCAGCGGTACAACAATCAGGGGCAGCAATGGCACAAATGAATAAACAAGAACAAAATAGTTAATTATGGGATTATTAGACGGAACAAATCAAGCAACTTATTATGGAGCTGGTAACGCTGCTAATTATGGTAATTATCAATTTACTTCATTAGAAAATATAATAACTGGATTTATGTTTGCTTATGTTGGAGAAAATAAAATAATAAGTAAAACGTCTAGAACAGATGTTCAGTTTCACGCTATGCGTGCTATACAAGAATTATCTTATGACGTTTTAAAATCATTTAAATCTCAAGAAATAGAAGTGCCAAATACACTATCTATGATACTACCTCAAGACTATGTTAATTATATTAAAATAGTTAGAGTTGGTAGTGATGGCCTAGAGCGGCCTTTATATCCAGCTTCAAAAACATCAGATCCATTTGCTATAACACAAGTAGATGGTGTGTATCAATTTACTGATACTGATAATGCTGATTCAGACGATGATACTACAACTGGTACTGACTCTTTACTAGAGCAGTCACCAAGTAACACGTCATCTAGTTTTCAAAGTCAAACTCCAGTCAACTATCAATTATACGATATTAATTACTCTTCTGACATAGAAATATCTACTGAAGGAAGAAGATATGGTTTAGATCCACAGCACTCTCAAATAAATGGTAGTTTCTTTATAGATCAGTTACGAGGTTTAATAAAATTTGGATCTGCTTTAGCTGGAGTTACTGTGACGTTGCATTATGTTAGTGACGGACTAGGTACCGATGCTGAAATGGTAGTTCATAAATTTTGTGAAGAAGCTTGCTACAAACATATAGCTTATGGAATATTATCTACAAGATCTAACATGCCAGAATACATAGTACAAAGATTTAAAAGAGAAAGGTTTGCTGAAACTAGAAAAGCTAAAATAAGATTGTCAAATATTAAGATAGAAGAATTTACACAAGTACTTAAAGGTATGGGTAAACAAATTAAATAATTATGCCGGAAATTAAACACACATTTACAGCCGGTAAGATGAACAAAGATCTTGATGAAAGACTTGTTCCTAACGGTCAATATAGAGACGCCATGAATATTCAAGTTAGAACCACTGATGGTGATGGTGATGGTGAAGGTGATGCTGGAACTGTTCAAAACCTTCAGGGTAACGCTCAGTTACCAGGTGGCTCTTCATATCTAACAACTGGATATGATGCAAAAACTACTCAAATAGTAGGTAGCGTTTCTGACGAAAAAAATAACGTTGCTTATTTCTTTGCAGCAGCCCCAACCCCAAGTGGCGGTATAGAAAATTTACAAGTTAGCGATATAACGCCAGCTTCTGGAACAACAAATGAAGTTATTTGGGTTGATAGCATAATTGAAGCTAGAACTAATGGCGACACTTCAATACCAGTATTTGTAGATAAATTCGCTGTAACAGGAACAGCAACAGATGTATTTAGCGGAGTAACTCCTCCAAACGGAACAACTACATCTTTTACTAATTTTACTGTTGGTAGCGGCAATGGTAGCAAGTATAGAGTTGGCATGATTATTTATGCTCAAGAAGCAGACAGTGATCATTTATTATTTACCGATACGGATGAAACAACTCCATCAACTGAAGGCGTTAGGATAACTAAAATAGTAGGTGATGTTATTTATTTAGCAAGTAGACAAACCACAAACTTAAGTACTGCTACTGTATTTAAATTTGTGCACCCAGAAAGAGTACTAGAGTTTAATTATGAAAAATTAGTAACTGGAATAAACGTTTTAGATAAATTATTATTTTGGACAGATGGCAATAATGAGCCAAAAAAAATAAATATAGAAAGATCAGAAAGAGGTACTAATATAAATGGTACTACTAATGATGGAAAAACACACACGCAGTTGTTTGTAAACGATCCAGAGTCAGGAGATTTGGTCAACATTAATACTGTAGAAGAATTACAAAATAGTGATATTAAAAAAGAACATATTACTGTTATAAGAAAAAAACCAACAACACCTCTAAATTTAGTAATGCATGCGTCAGAAAGATCTGGTAATACAGAGTTTAGTATAGGTCCTAATAATGATGGCTTTAGTGTATTTGTAAATAATACCTACACGCCTAACGTCCCAGAAGCAGGCATCCATTTTAGAGAAATTACTATACCGCCTCTAGATCAAGAAATTGACATTAGAGAAGGGGACGTTTTTACTTTTAAAGAAGAGGGTGGCGAGAAGACATTAAGAGGTGAGGTGGTTAATGGTGGGCTTGAAAATTTTCCTATTGTAAAATTTTTAATGATTTTTGTTGACGAAAATATTACTTCTTCAGATACTGATTTCAAAGCGATACTTGAACAATCAAACGCTTTATTTGAAGATAAGTTTGGTAGATTTGCTTATAGATATAAATATGAAGATAATGAGTATTCAGCATTTTCTCCATGGTCTGAATTAGCATTTTTACCTGGTGAATTTGAATACACTCAGTCAAAGGGATTTAATAATGGTATGGAAAATAATTTAAGATACTTATCTGTAAATAATTTTATACCAGATGATTCTATAAGACCTAACGATGCAAAGGCTGTAGATATTCTTTGGAAAACAACTGATGATCAAAATGTTTACGTTGTAAAAACTATAAAAAGAAAAACAGACGAAGAGTGGAGTACACAAAACCAAGCGGATTCTAATTTAAATGGTTCTATTTCAATAACTTCTGATATTATAGAAAGAGCGCTACCATCTAATCAATTAATAAGAACTTGGGACAATGTTCCTAGATCAGCAGTAGCGCAAGAATCTACAGCTAATAGAATAGTATATGGAAATTATTTACAAGGCTACAATGTAGATATACCAATAGGAATAAAGCAAAGCTTAACTAGTGTTGAAAATATTATAGAAGGTTCAGCGTCATTAATTCCTAAAAAATCAATAAAATCTCTTAGAGATTATAAAATAGGTATGGTATTTGGAGATAAATATGGTAGAGAAACACCTGTTATATCTAATGGATACAATGCTATAAATAATGATACTGTAACTGGTGACATTAGCGTTAGAAAAAATAGGTCACATTTGCAGAATCAATTTTCTTTATTACCAAACTGGGAAGACGTAGGAGAGCCGCTAGATTGGATGGAGTACGTAAAGTATTACGTAAAAGAAACATCTAACGAGTACTACAATTTAGTAATGGACAGATGGTATGATGCTAAAGATGGTAACGTTTGGTTATCTTTTCCATCTTGCGATAGAAATAAAATAGACGAAGAAACGTATATAATACTAAAAAATGAGCAAGGTAATCAAGTTCCAGTTTCACAAAAAGCTAGATATAAAATACTAGCAATATCTAATGAAGTACCAGATTATGTAAAATTAAATACAAGAGCTTTTGAAAAAGTTCTTATAAATAGAAAAGGAGTTTATGGCGTTTCTAATGATGATCAACCTGTTTCAACCGCGCCAGCAGGGCTTATTGGCAAAAGAAAAATAAGCAGCGGTGAGGGTAATTGGGAAGACGTTAATATAAAAGCTAGTGATTTTAAAGGAAATGCAAAAGTAAGAATTGTAGCGTACTGGTATAACGCCACTAATCCTGATCTTACTGAAGAGCCTTTAGCTAAATTTGAAGGGCCATTTGTTGGGGTCTCACATATAATAGTTCCAGATGGTGGAAGCAATGCCAAACCTGGTGTTGCGCTAGAAAGAGTATTTAAAGCGCACGAGGTAGACGCATATTCTTATTTTATAAACACGTTAAATCTTGGTAATGACATAACAGCTGGTAATATAGATGAAAATGATCCAGCTAACGCAGATTACATATATTATTTTATGGAATTTGCTGATGATAGACCTATAGTAAAAGCTGAATTTGGTGGTAGGTTTTTTGTAAAAATAGAAGTTGATGAAGCCTTGCGGTCTGCTGTTTTAAATAAAAGTGCAGAAAACGGAACTCATATTCCTACTGGTGAAAGTTTTCAGGTTGCTTATATTTCTAGCGAACAAACAAATCCTGCTAACCCTTTAGCAAGTACTGAAAACGACGGTGATTTTAATGATTCTACTTGGGATAGTTACGGAGAGCCAGATAGCGTTTTTACAAATAGCAATATAAGCACTTTTGGTGACAATGCTAATAACACGGAGGCCTTTTGGGCGCTTTGGGATGAGTATTCAAAAACAGAGGCTGGCACTAGAATATTTATAGATAACTCTAGTATTAGAAGTGGTGGTGATTTTAATTATAGCCTTCTTCCTTCTCAACAAAATCCTTATGCTGTTCAAGTTCCTTATGACGCTTTAAATTATTTTACAGGAGATTATCCTGGTGATTCAGATAACAATTTATCAACTAGGCCATTTGGTTTAGGACAGACAGCAGATGCTTCAGGAGCAACTCTTAATTATTTTATATTTTCATCTATACACGATGTTAACGGAGAGTTTCCAGGAGGAGCGCCTGCTTTATTTAAAAGTAAAATGCAAACAGTTGGTACTACATTTGCTTTTGCTGGCGACCCAACAGGGAAAGTTTATAGAGTTGTTTCTAGCACTTTAACTCAAAATCTTTATAATGGAAGCCTTACGTATGGGCCGTTTAGTAGCAACAATATTGATATTACGTCAAAAAATTTTGAAGGAGATGGCAACGAGGCTGGAGTAAGAAAAAGGCAATCAATTTATGTAGAGTTTGCTGAAGTTAATAATGAAGATCAAGTAGTAGGTAGTCAAGGTATTAATATTGATGAATGGGACCCAAGAGGCGATCTTAAGCACAATGGTAGAAATAGCATTACTTTAACAATAATGGAATTTAAAGGATCGCAAGAGTTAGTAGATGTAGCTGTACCAACAGGTTCTGCTTGTTGGGAAACTGAACCTAAAAAATCTAAAGATTTAGATATATATTACGAGGCTAGTAGAGCTATACCATTAAAATTAAACAAAGATAACATACAGGCTTTTACTGGAGCTTCTAAAACAAAAATTAATTCTAGTAAAGTAACAATAACAAATAGAGAACTAACAAATGGCGTAGAAGAAGTTTTGTTGCCAGAAGCTTTTGTTACAGAGAACTATGGAGATAAATATATAAAAGTTAATTATGTAGACGATAATGCAGATTTTACAAATTTAACGGTTGATATTGTTGGTAATTCTGCTAATGGTGTAGCTATAAATGATATTCTTAATTTTACAAATAAAGATGGCACTGTAACTAAGTCTAAAGTTATTGATCATAGATCCACCGTTGTTCAAGATGGTGATATATTAACAACGGTTCCCTCTTCAAGAGTCGAAAATGTAAATGGCGTAACATTTACAAATGCTCAAGATGCTAATGCTGGTTTAATTTACTTAACAGAAGTAGTAGCAGGACTTAACCAGGGATTAAATTCACCAGTAGATACAACGTTGGCTGGGCGTGAAGTAATAGGAACTAATATACAACCAGGAACTTTTGTAATAGCTGTATTTTTTGGTTCTCTTTTTATAATAAGTAAGCCACCTATATTATCAGTTCAAACAGTAGTTGATGATCTTAAATTTATACAAGTAACTGGCGTTTTTGAAATAGACCAAGATGTTTACAAATACTCTACAGAGTTAGGCTGGTTTAATTGTTACTCATTTGGTAATGGCGTTGAATCAGATAGAATAAGAGATGATTTTAACGCTCCTCAAATAGATAATGGGTGTAGAGTATCATCTGTATTTTTAGAGTACGGAGAAGAAAGAATAAGCAGTGGGCTTATACACTCAGGTTTGTTTAATTCTATATCTAGTGTTAACAATCTAAATGAGTTTAACATGGGTGAAAAAATAACTAAAAATTTAAACCCATCGTATGGGTCTGTGCAAGCTTTAAAAACCAGGCAAAATAACTTAGTTGTTTTTACTGAAGATAAAATATTAAAAGTTTTATCTAACAAAGATGCTGTGTTTAATGCTGATGGAAATCCTCAATTAGTAGCTACAAATAGAGTTTTAGGTGATGCGACACCTTTTTCTGGTGATTATGGTATATCTAAAAATCCAGAGTCACTAGCGGCAGATCAATATCGAATATATTTTACTGACAAGCAAAGAGGGGCTGTTTTAAGACTATCAGCTGATGGCTTAACACCAATATCTAATGTTGGTATGAAAACTTACTTTAGAGAGCATTTAAAACTATGTGACACTATTGTTGGTACTTTTGATGCTGTAAATGGAGAATACAATACTACATTAAACATTAGGCAGGCTTTACAAACAACAGATGATCAGCCGACTACCGTATCTTTTAATGAAGGAAGTAAAGGCTGGGTAAGCTTTAAGTCTTTTGTTCCACTAACTGGAGTATCTGTTAATGGTAAGTACTTAACAGCAAAAAATAATAAAATATACGAACATTATCTTGATGTAGATTCAAATGGAGCGACTGTTAATAGAAATAGTTTTTATGGAATAAGCTCTGTAGACTCTGAAGTAGAAGTTGTTTTTAACGACGCTCCAAGTTCTATTAAATCATTTAAGGCTGTTAACTACGAAGGAAGTCAATCTAAAATAGTTCAAAACTTACAAGATGATAACTATTATAATTTAACAAATGAAAATGGCTGGTATGTAGACACTTTTAATACTGATTTACAAGAAGGTAGTGTAAACGAGTTTATTAAAAAAGAAAACAAATGGTTTAATAAAATAAATGGTTTACAAACAACTTTATCTAATTTAGATACTAGCGAATTTTCTGTTCAAGGTATAGGCTTTCCATTTTCAGCTCAATACGGAACTGGTTCAAATGATGACGCTACAATAACAATACAAGACACTGGTGATACACCTTAAAATTAATAACAATGGCTAATAACTATACAGTATCAACATTTACGGCTATAGAAACTATAGGAGATCAAGTTGCTAATACAAACATGATCTCTTCGGGTACGTTAACAATAACTCCTAATGTGAGTTATGTTATTCAAGCATCAGATTTTTCAGTAGGCAGCTCACTACCTTCTGAGGTTTCTTCAGTAGCTTTTACTAATAGCGGAACAGCTAATGCTCCTGGAAATACGGTTATAGCTACTGTTAATTTTCAATCTTCATTTACTATAACTGGTGACATAACCTTAAACATAGATATTGATGGAGCGGCTACTTTTGTTGAAGTAGACACTGTAAACGTAGATGTAGGGCAAACTGTATTTGAAAATACTGACGCTAACGTGACCACTGGTATATCTGCAACAGGTGGAACTACTGTTAATGGAGCAGATAGCGGAAGTACTACTACTACAACTATTATAGGTGAAGCAACTCCAAATAAAGCCAAATTTATTGCCATAGTGCAATTAGATGCCGCTGCAAATTATTATTTTAGAAGACAACCATATTTTACTTATCAAAATATGGATGAAAGTATAATGCGCTTGTCTTTATCTAGCGTGGTGAGAGATAGTAATAATTTTATAACTAGATATATTTTTAATGTAGTATACAAAAACAATGTAGACACTTTTATTAAATCAGGCTCAAAGGCTATATTAAATTATGAAGTAAAAGCTATACCTTCTTTTACAACAAAAACAGAAATAGATAGAGTTAGTATTGTTGATACTAATGTTAGCAGTAATGGAGAAAATAGATCTATAAAAATACATGGTAGTGTTGGCGCTGAGTTAGACTTAACAGTAACAGACAAAACTGATGGTAAGTCTATATTAGATACTAATTTAGCAAACACAACGGTTTTAAATCCAATATACGGAAGCATAGATGCTTTAAACATTAAAATTAATAGTAATAATTTAAATAATATTAGAGGAAATGGAAATGAATATTGTTTTAATCAAGTTTTTCCTGCTTATAATTCTACTATATTAACAACGACGGTTGCTGGGGATTTAACTGGAGCTACTACGGCTACGTTTGCCGCTTTAACAAACGTCAGGGTTGGTGATAAATTAAATATAGTTATTGCTGGGGCCGGATTAAAAGGGATTGACAGTAGCGCTAATATTACAGTCACGGCTTTAAATAGCTCTACAGAGTGCGTGCTTTCTGAAGCAATAACTGTAAGCAATAGTCAAGCAGCTGTGTTTACAAGAGAACAAAGCTATGATGTAAACTTATTCCCTAAAAGAGACGTTAATGGTAACTTAACGACAACTTTAAACTCAAATATACCATCAACTTTGCCAACTTACACGATTAGTCAACACATGAATCCTAAGTTAAGATTATTAATAGGCACGGTCACCTCTGGTAAAACAATAGTCCCTGATCAAAGTGACCAGTTTTCTATTTATGCTATAGGAAAACCTAACGCTTTTCCTTCAGAATTAAGTAATTTAAGAAAAGCTCCTGGAACTTTGACTCTTAATGGAAGTGACTTGCGATCTCCTAAAACTTTTTCTATAAGTTATAATGTTACTCATGTTTCTGGAACTTTTTCTAGAACTGCTAATAATCTTGCTTGGTCTAGCGCTGAAGCTTTTAACTCTACTCCAACCGCTACTAGCTCAAGCTGGACGAACTCGATTCCAGAAGAAAACGGCGGAACGCACATAGAAATGGTAGGATTAGCAACTACTTTAGCTCATGGTGCTGCATCGTTTACTGTTACTGCAACTGTAGTTATACATAAATGGGGAACAAAAGATGTCACTATGGTTTTAGATTTAGATAAAATATATACACCTTCATAAAATTTTAATTATGCCTACATTTGAACTTACATTTAATGATTTAGAGTTTTTACCTTCTGTGCAAATTGGTGACATTGCTTTTTACGCTACACCAGCTACTGAGTCTGGTGGATTTCAAAGTGCAGCGCAAAGTGATATTGTTACCATTGGTGAAATAACAGGTATATTGCAAAATTCAAATAACGTAGATAACCTTTTTTTAAATCCTCAATTTACGCCTTATGAAGAGCAATTTGAAACAATAACAACTACGTTTAAAATAACGTGTGAGATCTCTGCAGATACAACGCCGCCTACAGAAACAGATTTTATATTCTTTGCTAAAGACAATAGAGCTAACATGTCTTCTATTTTAGGCTATTACGGTGCTGTTAAATTTAAAAATAATTCTACTGTAAAAGCTGAGATGTATTCTACAGCGTGCGAAATTGATGAAAGTAGTAAATAACAAGCAAAAAATGTAACTATATTAATGAGAAATTTAAAATTTAAATAATGGCGATTATAAATCCAATGATGATAGCTCAAGGAATTGGGCAAACTATAAGTGGCTTTGTTCAACAAAGAGCCATGAGACTAGAAAGAGACAGGCAGCGTGAGTTTGAAGACGAGGCTAGAGATGAAAGAAATAGATTAAAAGGTGTATATGAAAGTCTAGATACCAGCAATCCGTATGTAAATATGGAAAATGCTATGGAAGACTTAACTATAAACCAACAACAAGCTCAATTTGAAAAACAAACTTTTCAACAAAGCCAAGCCAATATTATGCAAACTTTACAAGGAGCCGCAGGAGGTAGCGGTATAGCAGCTTTAGCTCAATCATTATCTCAACAAGGGCAAATAGCAGCTCAAAAATCATCAGCTAGTATTGGCCAACAAGAATCAAGAAATATAGCAGCAAGAGCTTCTGAATCTAGTAGATTACAAGAAATGCAAAGACGTGGTCAGAGAGAAACTCAACAAATGGAGATGCAAAAAATTGGAAGTTTACAACAAATGAGTCAACAAGAAATGGTACAATCTCAACAGTTAGCTGCTCAATCAGAACAAGCTAGAGCTGCTGCTTTAGGTAACGCTTTAGGTGGAATTACTACAGCAGCCACTGGTTTTTCTGGAACTCCAGAAATGGCTGATAAAGAAGGTTATATACAAATATAATAATATGGACAAAAAAATTTATAATAGTATAATGCAAGAGCATAAAAATAGAGTACATCCTATAAGTGTACCTAAAGAGCGAATTGCTAATGCGTTGTATCCTTTACAAACAGAGTTTTTAAATTCTAGTAGTAATCTTGGTAGGCAAAAAGTTTTAGATAAAGTCGCTGACCTTACTAAAGAGGTTGGAGACATAGAAGATCTAAAAGATTTAGCATCTAAAACTAGCAATATAAAAAAATATGGTAGTAATTACCTTGGTAAAAAAAATAATTTTGCAAATACTAACGTTGACATCGTAAGTAATAAAGCTGAAATTAAAACTATTAACGGCATGCAGTACGTTAAAGTAAATGATAATGATCTTAAGTCTAACGTAATGCTAGATCAAGTAGATTTAATAGAAGGTAACTATATTTCTTTTCATGATTATAAAGATTTTTTAAAGAAAAATGAATTTGATTTTAAGTCTTCTGACGCTATATACAATATAATAAATACAATTAATGAATCTGAAAATTTTAATAGAGATTCTATTTTTAATAATTTAAAAAATAATATAATTGGCAGCGGTAATTTAGAATCATTAATAAACGATAATATATTTGGAAACAAAAGTTTTAAAGAAAATTTTATAGAAACTTTAATGGATGCTTCTTACGAAGATTTAGGGCTATCTGTAACTGAAGAAGAAATAAAAGAACTTGATCCAACTAACGATGGTAAAATTTCAATGGAAGATGCTGTAGTTATATTTGGTAAATTAACTGAAGATAAAAACCAAACTATAGATTACGTAGCTGAATACTTTACTAAATTTGCAGAACAAAATAGAACTAAGCCCAACTTACAAGACCAAAATAAAGAACAAACCGGATATGACCCATACGAATTTGCATAAATAATTATTAACGGGTAACTAACGAAACAGTTATGAAAAATTTAAAATTTGAAATACTAGTGGATGGTAAGCCAGAAGTAGCTTACGTACGTCCAGAAAATAAAAATAAATTCTTAGAAAAATATCAAAATAGCTTCCCAAAAGAAGTTATCAACGCTGAACAGTTAGATATTGAAATTAAGCCTAACAACAAAATTGATAGCCTGGGAAAGCCTCAAGGGACAGATCTGTCCCAACCAATTACAACAACAATAGATACGGAATTACCATCGGTAGATACTTCTTTGGAGTCTCCACAACGGTTTAATATAGAAGATACTGTAAAATCAATTACGCAGCCTGGTTATAAGCCAGAGCCAGGTTCTAGTTTTACTTATGGTCAACAAACGACTGACGGTGAGCCACCATTAATTGAAACAGATGATGATACAGAAGATAAAAATTTAGATTTAAGAGTTGTTGAAGAACAAGAAACAAAATTTAATAATCTTTTTAGCAAATACAATCCTGAAATTGATGGCAAGCGTAAATACTCTCAACAAGACTTTTTTGTAAAATTTTTAGAACCTAAATTTGTCAGCGCTCTAGCTGATCATACTAAACTATCATTTAAAACTGGTAATGTTACAACTTTAAATGGCATGTTTGAAAAAGATTGGGTTAATGCAAACATAGAAAAATATGGAGGAAAAGATCAATCTTTAAAAGCTTGGAAAGAATTAGTTTTTTTAACAGAAATTTATAATCAAACAGCTGAGCTTAATAGGGATTTAAAGAGCTCACAAGGAATGACTCAATATAATGTAAAAGGATATTTTGATTACGAAAAAGAAAACATAAAAAATCCTATAGGAGGGGATCAAGGGTTACTATTAGACGTAGATTTAATAGATAAAAAAGATATAGTATCTGTTCCAAAAGTAGGAGGTGAGCTGTTTACATGGCAACTACATACTAAGAAAAAATCAGAAATAATGTTAAAAGATTTTGAGATTTATGTAGGAAACAGCTTAGTAAAAGAAAAATCTGATTTAGAAGTTAAATTTGAAAAAGAAAACAAAGATTTTTTTAAACAAAACAAACGTTTAAAAGAATTAAAAATAAATACATTAAAAAAAGTAGAAGAAAAATTTAAATTAGAAACAGAATCTTTTAATTCAATTGTAGAAAAAGAATTAGCTCCATTTAGAGATGATTTACTTAAAGAGTGGAATGAAAAATATCCTAAAGGTGCTTGTGATCCTGATGAAATGGGGTTTAACTTACATGACGATAACTGTTGGAATCCTGAAGACTTAGATAGATTTAACAAAAAACTTCAAGGCAAAGAATTAGAAATAAAAAATAAACTTCCTGGATATAAAGACTTATTAAAAGAAAAAACAATTTATCAAAACGATCTTTTTGAAGAAAATGCTTCTTATAGAAGATTTAAATCAAAACAAACAAAAGAGTATAATAATTTTATAGAAAAGCAATTTGAGAAATTTAAAATAGGTTATGTAAGAAAATTAAATTATTGGGATAAATCAGATTTAAATGGAATACTTAATTCAGTTCTTAAAGACTCAAAAGAATTTAGTTGGGAACCAGAACAAAAAAAAGAGGCTTTTAAACAACATTTAGATAAGTATTTAAGTAAAGATGGCGTTGTAATTGATAATGATGATAGAGATGAGTATCAGTTAGAGTTTTGGATGCACATGTACGACGCTCTTCAAGAAACGACTCAAGACAAAGAGACTGTGCTAGAAACGAAAGCTTTGAATAGGTTTGGTAAAATTACTTATAACAAAGAAATAAAAGTAACAGAAGAAACAACATTATCTCAATTTTACTTTGAAACGCTAGCTGATGAGTTTATATCTATGGCTGATAGTTCTATGGATAGAAATAAAGATGCTATTATTGTAAACAAAGATACTATCAACGTGTATAGCCAATCAAAAGAAGAAGCTACTTTAAACGTAGGGGTTACACCATCCATTTTTGTAAAATCTAAACAAAAAGATATAAAAAGCTTACCAACATCAATTGTGTCTGGCATTAAAATTAAAGATGGAGCTACTTACGATAAAAATACTAAAACCATAAATGGTAATAGAGAAATAGCTTGGGACGGAAAGCGTTGGTCTTTTAAACAAACTCATACTTATGAAATAAAAGAATATACAGAAGATCTTACTAGAATAAAAGAACTTCTTTATGATCAAATGGAAGAACGTGGGTTTACTAAAGAACAAATACAAGTTTTAGAAGAAGGTGGTAAAATAACTTTAAAAGCAAATCAAGTTAAATTTAGGTTTGATCAACCAAAGCTAAAGCGCGCTAAAAACGTAGTAATAAGCAAAGAATCAATAGACTCTCAAGTTGCTAGAATATTTCAAGAGCAAAACTTAAAACTATTACAACAAGTTCGTAAATATGGTTTTGATGTAAAAAATAATCCTGAAAATATTGAAGACGTAGGTTTTTTTAATGGCCTTACTAGTTTAAGATTACACGAGTATATTCCTATTGTTTCTGGGCTTGTAGACATGAACGATAAAAAAACTATAAAACAAATAACAGACAAAATAAGAGAAGGTGGCAAGGAAAGTTTATCAACATCTGAAAGATTATTAATAATGATGCATGGTATTAAAAATCAATCTAATGCTTGGGTTGAAAAAAATGCTTTAACTTCGTATAAAGCTGGTAGAAGCACTGCCCACTCTATTCCATTTCTTGGTGAATTTATTATAGGCTCACCAATTTTTACTGCTACAAAAAAGCTAGCAGCCACTGGTTTATTAAGTACTATAATAAAAAGAAATAGTGGTAAGATGCTTTTAGGTTCTACACAGGCCGCTAAAATAACTAGCGCAACTGGCAAGTATAGTGGCATGCAAAAATTTCGTATTGAGTATGTAAACAAGTTTGGCAGAAAAGCTATAATTAATAACAAACCAATAGATTATATTTCTACGATAGTTGGTTTAAACGCTCAAACTCTATTTACTGGAGCTCCACGTATAGCAGCTAGCACTTTTGAAAATTTAACTGAAGACGTTTTATTCATGGTAAGCTCTGAAGGCAATGATATATTCACAGCTTTTGATGAAGTTGGTAGGAAAATGGGGCTAAAGCCTATTGAAGAATCTATACGCAGCGCTTTGCTTAAAGGATATGGTATGCAATTTTCTGAAGTTTTTACTGAAAGAATAATTGGTGCTCAAGCTTTTAAATGGGGGTCTAGAGCTAAAAAAAGAATATTTGGCCCTGGTACTGTATTAGGAAGATTAACTAATGATAGCGATTTTTTAAATAAAATAACTTTTGCTCATCTTACTAGAAAATTAAAGCTAACTAATCTTTATAATAGACCTAGCGAAATGGCTAAGCAGTTTTTTAGAATGAGTAGTTATAACAGTGTGTTTGGTGAAATATTTGAAGAGTTTTTTAATATACCACTTCAAAATTGGATTCAAGGGGAAGGACCTATACTACAAGGTATACTTAAATATGACGAAAATGGTAGACGCATAGGTTGGGACACTGACACAATGGGTAGTATATCTATATCTTCATTATTTATGTCTGGTACTATGGCTCTTGGTGGAGCTGCTTTATCAGGCCCAACTAATATGCATGCTCCAGGTTATATTGTAAACTATAGAAGGTTTAACGAGGAGTATCAAGCAATGGCTTACTTAGAACAGCTTAAAAAACAAGGTAGATTACATAATGATATAGATATTGAAATTACTAACGACTTTAGTGCTACAACAAACTTTAGAGAATACTTAAAGAAAGAAGGTTTAGATCCTAATACTGTAAAAGATAAATCTTTTAAAAGAATAGAATCAGCTAAAATAGCTGCTGAAATAGAAATATTAAATAATACAGAAAGTGTAGAAACTAGACAAGAAATAGAAAACATTAACAATGAGCTAAAAGAGCTTACAAATGCTCCCGCTCAATCTCGTGACATGAATAGCATAAACGCTCTTCAATTAAAAAAAGAAAAACTACTTAATAATACTAAAAATTTTTTAAAGAAAGATAAAAACTCTATATTTAGTACAAATAGAAAATTTTACAAAAAAACAACAAAACAAGTTCAAAAAATTATAAAACAAATATCTAAGTTTTCAGATTTAGAAATAGTAGAAACTTCTAATTCTATAGGCGCTGAAGGAGCGTATTTAAGTGAGCTTGGCCTTGAAAGAAGAAACGATGGTAGAATTTATTATAAACCAGGTGTCAAAAAAGGATCTTTTGACGAACAAAGCCAAAGAATAATTAGCGGCGATAACTTTATTAGTATTGAAAACTTTATAGAAGAAGCTAGAACAGCTCACGGTTTTCATGTAAACAATAGAATAACCGGTAAACAAAAATTAATATTAAACGAAGATTTAGCTGTAACTCAATCGGGATCTAACGTTGCCGCGCACGAGCTTTTCCATTTTTATTTAAATCAAATGTTAGGTAATAACGTAGAAATGAGATTAGCTTTAGGTCAGTCTTTTATGAAATATGTAAGTTCTATTAACCCTAACGCTGTTAGAGATTCTGGATTTAGAGAAAGACTGATGTCTTATCGTGGTAAGCCTTTAGCTGAACAGAGTGAGGAAGCTATGACTATATTTTTAGATGCTATATCTACTGGCGCCTTACAATTTAACGAAGGAACATTTACTAAATTAGGTGATATATTTAGGCATATAGGTGGTAAGTCCGGGGCTGATATAAAGTTTAAAAATGGTAGAGATGTTTATAATTTTATAAAAGAGTTTAAACAAAGTATTAAAAGAGGTAAGCTTTCTGATAACTTAATGCAAGCCTTTGATAACAAGTTTAAATTTGATGTAGGTGGGGAAATACAAAAGTTAATAGAAGGAAATGAAAAACAAACAAAAACTCAACAAACTGGTGATGATGTATCAAGTTTATTTTCTAAACCAATAATAGAGGCAGCTAAAAAAAGAAGTAGAAAAGAAATAAGACAAGAAAACAAAGAAATATATGATGAAATAGTAGAGTTACATGAAGTTTTACAACAAGAAAACCCAAACATAACTTTAAAAGAAGTGTTTAATTTACCTGAAAACAAAAACTTAAAGCAAGAACTTATAGAAAATAATTTAGGTTTAGCTATAGAAAGAGCAACAGTTGCAGGTAGGGTAGGTAAAGGCCTTAATTTAGATGAAAAAAAGAAAATTGGTTTTAATGAGTTTTTAAGTGGATATCTTACAGAGCTAACTGCTTTAGCAGATACTTGGAACCCTGCTGAGAATAATAGTTTTGGTACTTACGCTGGAGGTCTATTAAGAAAAAGGTATGGGCAAATATTAGATAAAGCAAAAGGCTCTTTAGACAGAGAAGGTGGGCCTGGCACTGTAAGTACAGATCAACAAATAGATGGCGAAACTATAGAAAAACAAATTGCAGATCAAACAGATAGACGTATAGAAAACTTTGAAAGCCAGCCTGTATTAGAACAGCAATTAAGTATAAAAAATAATAGAGTAAAACTTGCACCAAGATTAAAATTTGTTAGAAACGAAATTGATTTTAATGAAAAAACAAATAACTCTATAAGCAAAGTTGTTGATAAAACTAATTACCAAACTAAAGGCAAGTATTATGAAGACGTATTAGAAGACATTGCTGGCCAAGTAAATGAAAAAGCTAGTACTCCAGC
>Ga0181413_1000158_pt1 | contig 19021 bp, 19 predicted proteins | sample 36SPOviralmetaG_FD_130111 | JGI IMG/M metagenome (GOLD analysis project Ga0181413, IMG submission 130111) | Marine viral communities from the oligotrophic San Pedro Time Series (SPOT) site, San Pedro Channel, CA, USA - 36 SPOT_SRF_2012-09-28 | ecosystem: Environmental > Aquatic > Marine > Strait... | reverse complement strand
TAAGATGGTTAACAAAATGTCTGAGACAACAATACGTGCTGCTCAAAAACAGATTGACCCACCGCTAATGGTTCCGGATGATGGTTTTGTATTACCGGTTAGAACAACACCAGGCGCACTTAACTTTTTTCGTACAGGCACAAGAGACAGACTAGAGCCGTTGCAGATCGGCGCTAACAATCCGCTAGGTTTAAACATGGAAGAGCAAAGGCGTAATGCGATACGTCAGGCATTTTATGTTGATCAGTTGCTTATGTCACAAGGCCCAGCCATGACAGCGACTGAGGTGTTGCAGCGTAATGAAGAAAAAATGAGGCTTCTCGGACCTGTCTTAGGCAGGTTGCAATCGGAACTGTTGCAGCCTCTAATCTCTCGGTCTTTTGCGTTGCTGCTCCGGAATGGCCTCCTCCCTGCTGCTCCGGAGCAACTACAAGGTCAAGACATAGATATTGAATATGTATCGCCATTGGCAAAAGCGCAGAAACTTACAGACCTTCAGTCTATGCTTAGAGGCTTTGAAGTTATGATGCAGGTAGCAGAAATAGCACCTGTTATGGATTATTTAGACAGTGATAAGCTTGTGCAGTATTTGGTTGAAGTAACAGGTTTACCTGCGCGTGTTATTAGAAGTGATGAAGAAGTAGCTAAAATGCGTAGGCAACAAGCGCAAGCTGCTGAACAACAAGCTGCTATGCAGCAACAAATGATGCAAGCAGAGCAAGCTAATCAAGTTGCGCCTTTAGTTAAGGCAGTAGGTGGTTTAGAGCAGTGAAGCAATTAGAAGAACTAAAATTATCTTATCGCCGCACGTTTAATACAGATGACGGTGAAAAAGTATTAAAAGATCTCAAATCAAGGTTTGGTTATGAGACAACGACATTTTCGGGCAACCCACATGAAAGTGCATTTAACGAGGGCCAGCGAGCAACAGTGTTGTTAATTGTCCGAATGCTGGCTGAAGGGAAGGAACCGCAATGAGCGAAGAGGCAATCCAAGATACAGGATCTCAAGAAGGTGCAGTAGCAGATGCAGCACCGGTTAGTTTTTTAGAAAGTTTACCAGAAGAAATCCGCAACGAGCCAAGCTTAAGAACTTTTACAGATCCAGGCACATTGGCTAAAAGTTATGTAAGCGCTCAACGTATGATAGGCGCAGACAAAGTTTCTATACCAAGTAGTTCGGCAACTGCTGACGATTGGCGCGAAGTATATACAAGGCTTGGGGCTCCGACAGAAGCTAATCAATATGAGCTTGGTAAAGATATTCCGTTAGAAGATTCATACGTTAACTCGTTTAGAGAGCATGCTTTAAATGCTGGTCTTAATGGTCAACAAGCAAATGTAATGATGGATTTTGTTAAATCTGCTGTAACAAATATGAATGACAATTTTTCTCAAGGTGCAGAAGAAGCTCAGTATTCTGCTGAACAAGAATTGCGACAAGAGTATGGTCAAGCGTTTGAGCAAAGATTAGAAGTTGCACAGCTAGCCGCAAATCAGTTATTAGGCGGCACAGAAATTTTTGATGAAATAAAACTTGCAGATGGGCGAATGTTGGGCGATCATCCAGATATAATACGGATGTTTTCTAATCTTGCTACGCAAATTGGAGAGGATAATATTGAGGGTACACCTACCGAAATGATTATGACGCCAGAGGAAGCAAACAGACAACTTGCTGACATCACTAGACTTGATGGCCCATATGGTGATAGAATGCACCCACAACACGATGAGTACGTGCAAACAGCGTTACGACTTCGTGATTTCTTATAGTGGATAACCGAAAGGCCCACTAGTAAGCTTGTAGTCAAGCGGAGTAGCTACCCTAAGTAGCAGCAAGGCCTCGCAAGAGATAACCAAGCGCAGTAACCTTAAATTGAAACAGAAGTAGGAGAGACGATATGTCTACCCAAATTACTACAGCTTTTGTTAACCAGTTTAGCGCTAATGTCCAAATGCTATCACAGCAGATGGGTTCCTTGCTGCGAAATGCAGTGGATACAGAAAGCGTTAATGGTGAGAAAGCTTTTTTTGATCAAGTAGGACAAGCTGCTGCTGTTCTACGCACAAGCAGACATCAGGATACGCCTTTAGTCGAGACACCACATACCAGAAGAATGGTAACAATGTCAGACTATGAGTATGCTGATCTTATCGATGATAGCGACAAAGTGCGTTTGCTCGTAGATCCAACATCAACATATAGCCGTGCAGCCGCTGCTGCTATGGGTCGAGCAATGGATGATGTTGTCATCAGCGCTGCTTTAGGTTCATCGCAAACAGGCAAAGACGGTTCAACAACAACAGCACTACCTGCTGGGCAAAAGATTGCTCATGGTTCTGCTGGTTTGACTATTGCTAAGTTAGTATCTGCTAAAGAGCTACTAGATTCAGCAAGTGTTGATCCATCTATTCCACGGCACATTATTGTTTCACCAAAGCAGATTTCTGATTTGTTAAACAATACAACCGTGACTTCAGCCGACTTCAATACTGTTAAAGCTTTGGCTCAAGGTGAAATTAATTCATTTGTTGGATTTAACTTCATCGTAAGTAATCGTTTGACCGATGACGGCACAAGCCGCCAGGTTATCGCGTTTGCTCAAGACGGTCTGAAGCTTGCTGTTGGCAAAGAGCCAGCCGCACGTATTGATGAACGTGCTGACAAGTCATACTCAACTCAAGTCTATTACTGCCAAACTATTGGTTCTACCCGTATGGAAGAATCTAAAGTGGTAGAAATAGCTTGTAACGAATAAGGAGATTGACTAATGGCTACTGTTTATTCAACACAACGCACTAACACACGCGCTACTCCAGCCGTGATGAACAAGGCAAATGAGCTTGGCGGTAGAGTCCGTGTGGCTCATGGTACATACGAAGCATCTTCTTTAGCATCTGGTGATGTTATTGAGATGTTTATTCTACCAGACGGCGCAAGATTGCTTGAAGGGTCACTAGCACATGATGCTATGGGTTCATCAACAACTTTGTCAGTAGGTTATGCCGCGCATACTAATGCGGCTGGCACTGCTGTTGTTGCTGCCGCTGCTGCTTATAAAGCTGCTGCTGCTTCAACATCTGCTCAGAAGGTAGACATCCTCGCTACTCTAGCTCTAGGCTCAGGCACAGAAACAGACACTAACGAAGATGGAGTTGCTGTTACCGCAACTATGGGTGGTGCTGCTGGTACAGGAAGTATCGAAGTAACTATCAAGTATGTAGTTGACTAATTAGGTTGGGGCGGTTCGCCGCCCCTTCTTTTACAGGATAGGTAGAAATGGCAAGTACAGTTGATATTGCAAACTTTGCGCTTAACAATCTAGGCGCTTCTAACATCACTTCATTAGATGAAAATAGTAAGGCGGCGCGTGTTGTTAATCAAAGATACGAATCGGTTAGAGATACTGTTTTTAGGGCTCACCCTTGGAACTGTCTAACAAATAGAGCAAGTTTAGCTCAAGAAACAACTTCTCCAGCATATGGTTATGCATTTCAATATTCACTACCAACAGATCCTTTTTGTTTGCGTGTTTTAGAATTTAGCAACGGTTCTCTTTCATATCCGCAAGACAACATAACAAATAATTCTGGTGGCCCAGTTTTTGTAATAGAGGGCCGCAAGCTTCTTACTGATGAAGGTAGCGCACAAATTAAATATATTGGGCGTGTAACAGATACACAGCTTTACGATGCTAGTCTAATTGAGGCGTTAGCTGCTAGGTTATCTGCTGAGATATGCTACGCTATTACAGGTTCTACTAGTATGGTTCAGATACAAACATCATTGTATGAAGGTAAAATTACTGAAGCAAGATTTAACGATGCAACAGAAGGTGCAACGCAACGCCTAGAGGCAAGTGACTTTATTGAAAGCAGGTTCTAATGGCACGTTCTGCACCAGCGTTTAGTTCTTTTACAGCAGGTGAGATCAGCCCAAAGTTAGAGGGCCGTACCAATATAGAAAAGTATCGTGAGGGATTATCAGACCTTACAAACATGGTTGTTATGCCTCATGGCGGTGTAACACGTAGACCAGGCACAGAATACCTTGGAGAGATAAAAAGCAGTTCTGTTAAAACAAGGTTAATACCGTTCCAATTTAAAACGGCTGATACTTACATTTTAGAGTTTGGTGAACAGATTATGCGTGTGTTTCGCAACGATCTGCAAGTTCTTACTAGCTCTGCAAAAACAATTACCGCTATTACTAAAGCTAATCCAGGCGTTTTAACAAGCAATAGCCACGGATTTAGCAATGGCGATGAGATCTTTGTTGATAGCGTTGGTGGTATGACAGAGTTAAATGGACGTAACTATCGGGTAGCGAACTCAACAACAAATACCTTTACTCTTGTAGATTTATTCGGCAGCGCAATTAACACAACAAGTTTTACAACATTTACATCTGGTGGAACTGCGACAGAGATATTTGAGGTTGCAACGCCATACACAGAAGCGCAGTTGTTTGATGTTCGTTTTGCACAATCGGCTGATACTATGTTTATAGTTCATCCAAGCCATCCAGTTAAAACGCTAACGCGAACAGATCATAATGCTTGGACGTTTGCATCTCTAAGCATAAATGAAAATAGCACTCCAACACTTACAAGTACAAATAATTATCCTAGCGTTGTTTCTTTTTTTGAACAGCGTTTAGTTTTTGGTAATACAAACAATAATCCGCAAACATTGTGGTTTAGTAAAAACGGAGACTACGACAACTTTGCTACAGGTACTGGAGACAATGATGCTCTTATTTATACCATTGCTTCAAACCAGGTAAACGCAATACGTTTCTTATCAGCTACTAGAGTTTTAACTGTTGGCACTTCTGGTGGTGAATATGTTTTAACATCAACGAATGATGGACCGGTTACACCTACAACAACACTTATTCGTAAATACTCTAATTACGGTACAGCAGAGATAGAACCGGTACAGGTTGCTGACGTTACTTTGTTTGCCCAGCGCGGCAAAAGAAAAATACGTGAGTTTAAATTTGTTGGTGACGTTAACACTGGCGGCTATTCAGCGCCTGACATGACGATCTTAGCGGAGCATGTTACTGAGGGTGGCCTAGTGCAAATGGCTTTTCAGCAAGAGCCTGACAGCGTTGTGTGGTGTATTAGGGCTGACGGTACGCTTTTAGGTTTAACGTATCGCCGTGAAGAAGAGGTTGTTGCCTGGCATAAACACATTATCGGTGGTGCTTTTAGTAGTGGTCAGGCAGTTGTAGAAAGTATTGCTACTCTACCTACAGACACTGGTGAAGATGAATTATATATGATTGTTAAAAGAACAATTAATAGTGTTACGAAACGATATGTAGAAAAACTAAAGTTATTTGATTTTGGCGACAGTACAACAGGTGCATTTTTTGTAGATAGTGGATTGTCTTATAGTGGCGGTTCAGTAAATAGTCTTTCTGGTTTGTATCACTTAGAAGGTGAAACATTACAAGTATTAGGAAACGGTGCATCACATCCAAACAAAACCGTTAGTGCTGGTACTGTTGTTTTAGACTACGCATCAACATCAGCCGCTGTTGGATACGGATTTGATAGCAATATGCAAACATTACGTATTGAGTCAGGATCTGTAGATGGTATTAGCCAGGGCAAACCTAAGCGTGTTCACGGCATAACAGTAAGATTCTTTGAAACTGTTGGCGCAGAAGTTGGAAATGACAGTGGTGAAGTAGACAGAATATTTTTTAGGGATAGCTCTATGGCTATGGATACTGCTGTTCCTATGTTTACTGGTGACAAGGATATAGAGTTTCCAGGTGGATTTGATGACGATGATCGTGTATTTATAAAACAAAGTCAGCCTTTACCAATGACCGTTCTTGCGTTCTACCCACGCATGAATACATTTGATAAGTGAGTTTAAGTAATGTGTAATCCTTTAGCGCTTATATCAACTGGAATGCAAGTTGTTGGCGGTCTTCAAAGTAAAAAAGCAGGTGATAGAGCGGCCGCTGCTGCACTACGTGCTGGTGAATTTAACGCAAAAATTATTGAACGTGACATTGATTTACTTGAACGACAAAGAGGAATTGTAAATTCAAATTATCTTGTTGAGCAAGAAAGAACAGCAATAGCATTTGAAAGAGATGTTCAAGGTTCAGCAAAAGCAGGTTTTGGTTATGCTGGATTTGATATGAGTCAAGGTACACCTATGTCAGTTCTAAGGCAAAATGCTCGTGAGTTTGATTACGAAACAAAAATTCGTGAGTTTAATAATAAAATAACAAACATGCAGATTACAGATGCTCAAGAAGAAGCAGAGTTAAACGCAGAGTTGTCGCGTATGGAAGGTGGTATGGCTGCTGCATCTGCTCGCGCTCAAGGCACAGCATCGTTGATCAGCGGTTTAGGTGATGCAGCTAAGTTTGGTTATGAAGCTGGTCTTATAGGTGGGGATTAACAATGGCATTACGAATACCAAAATACACATCGCAACTATCTCCAACATCAGATGCCCCTGGTAGATCTATTAGTGCAAGAATATCTCCAAGTGCTGTTGCTCAAGCAGAGCTAGCTAAAAGCGCACCAGCTTCTGCGCTTATTCAATCAGTCGGTGCATACGCTAAGATGCGTTACAACGCTGAACAAGAGTTATTGTTAAATGAAGGGTTGCTAGAGGCAGAAGAAGGCATACGCCAGGCAGCTTATGATCTTGAACGTGAAAAAAAACTAAGTAATGTTTTTGGTGGTGACAATATGTGGAAATCGCAAACAGAAGATTTGCGTACACAAGTGTTAGATAAAATTGGAACTAACAGATTTACACGCCAAAAGTTTATGGATCGTTTTGATCAAATGGAACTTACTAGCAGGTTTCAACTTAAAGATGTTATTGACACTAAGATAGAAGTAGCGGCGCAAGCTAGTCTTGCACGTAGACAAGAAAATATAGTAACAGAGCTTTCTCAAAATATATATCAAACAGGCGCAATGATTGATTCATATAATCAATTAGTTAGCGGCATTCAAAGTGATATATCTACAGGTGTTAAACAACAAAGATATAGCGAAACTGGTGCAACAATAGCTACATCAAAAATGAAAATTGATATAGCTAAAAATGTTGTAGGTGCTTACGTATCGACAACTCCAAGCTATGCTTTAGGTTTACTAGAAGCTTTAGAGGTTCAAGATTTATTAAATGCTGGAATTGAAGTTGATGTTGAAGACAGGCCTGTTTTAGATGGTGGATCTTATGCGTTACACACATTGCAAAACATACCAAGAGATGAAGCAAATAATATAATTAAAGATGCATTAACTGAAGCTGCTGCTTTTCAAAAAGTACGTGATGACGCGCAAGAAAAAAACGAAAAAGCAAATGAAGAATTGTTAAAATCACAAAGTGCAGATCTTGATGAATTAATGCTTACAATCGATCCTTTAAAAATATTTTCTTTAGAAGACGCGCAAACAGGAACTGAAGCAATTCTTGGAGCAGATTTTGAATTTAATACAACAGATACAGGCAGAGTAAGCGGTGCTGAGATACTTACTAAATTAAGACAATGGGCTTTTGGAAATCTCGATGTAACAGAACAAAAGAATAAATTTTATTTAGCAAGAATAAATGGTGCAGATTTAAGGCCTACAATATCTCAACCATTAACAATGGAAATGTTAACAAAAAAAGAAATACTAGGAACTTTAACATTTAATGATGTTGATAATGCTAGCGCTGTTTTAACATCTCCTGACCAACAGCGCTTGTACCAAGCAGTGAGAAATAACCAAGATCGTGGTGTTTCTAGAGCTAAAAATAATATAAAAAATGCAATGAAGTACGATGCAAATTTAATAAAAAATATGGATAATGATGCTGCTGAAAAAATAACAAATGAAATAAGTAATTTGTATAGGCAACTTGATACTGAGGTTGATAGACGTAGGGCTGCTGGTGAACCTATGACACAACAAGAAGTTATTGACCTAGGTAATAAATTAATTTCTGAAGCTCCAGGTGTTAGAGATATAATTGATGACGAATACGAAAAAACAATTACAGATGATACGTTCCAAAATCTATTGTCAGATATTATAACGCAAGCCGAAACTTTTCCACAATCAGAACGTCCAGCACAAATAATAAAATTAATTGATGACATGAATAGGCAAGATAATGTTGCTGAAAATAAAAAAAATGCGTCTAAGACGTTACGTTTGCAAATGTTAGATTTAAAGAAAAGATATGAGGGTCTAGCAAGATGAACCCAGAATACTATAGCATTGATGAAGAGCTTGATAAGTACGAAGAAGCTGCAAGATTTAAAGGCGCAAATTTTCCAGACACGCCATCAATGGTTGACGGTACATCATTTAATGCATCTAAAAACGTAGAAGAAGTTTTTACAAAGATGCCAAATGGTGGTCACGTTAAAATTGCAGAACGTGAAATAACACCGGAAGCAAAGATTATGCGGTACAACGCTGCGTTGCGTGAGCAAGGTATTACACCTACAGCAGATGATTTTTATGCTGCTGGTTTTGACGATGAACAAATAGCATCTGCTGGTTTCTTAGATATAGAAAGTACAAGTGGTGGACGTACAGAGCCCCTAAGCGAATATGAAAAAATGTTTGTTGAAAGACAAGGCGGTGAAGTTTATGACCCACCAGAAATAACATTTGGTCAAAAAGCTGCTGACTTAGCTGCATCTACAGGAAGAGTTGTTGCTGGTGGTATCCAAGATACAGTGACAGGTATTGCTGGAACTGCTGATGATATAGGTGAGGCTATTGGAAATCTTGGTTATTTCTACATGGGGCCAGACGGTTTAGAGTATTCTCGTGAAAAAAAAGAAGGGCATTTGCGAGCAGACAAAGCTTTTGAAAATGGGTTAACAAATATTGGTCTTAAAGTTCCGGAAGGTGATGGGCCTATAGAATCTTTAGCAAGAGGTCTTATGATGTTTGCTACTGGTATGTCAATCGCTCCGGTCAAGGGCGTAAATTTTCTAAGCATGATGTTAAGAGGTGGTTTTGCAGATGCGTTGTTAGATCCAGAAGAAGGCAATATTTCAACACTAGCTAGAGAATATGGGTTTGATAATGCAATATTTGAGTTTTTAGACAGTGAGGTTGACGAAGAAGCATCTGCTCTAGAACGATTAGGCGCTAGAGTTACTAATACTTTTGAAGGTATTTTAGTTGGCGGCGCTTTAGATGGTGTTATAAAAGGATTAGGTTTTGGTCTTAAAAAAATAAAAGGCGATAAAAGCTTAGTTGAGTATCTCCGTGGAAAATTTGGTGTTGTAAAAGACAGATTAAATCAACCTGGAGAAATGCCACCAGTAGGTAGTCTTGGTGGTAATATGTTTGCAACTAATAAAACAAGTGCAGACGGTAGTTTTCCAGGCAGAATATCAACAAGGTTGCCAACAGCTAAAGCATCGACTGAAGATGCAATGACTGGAGATTTGATTGTTGGGTTAGATGAAATGAAAACAGACCCAGCACTTTATGAGTTTAATGTTAACATAACTAAAGATTATCCTAATATGTTAACTGTGCCTAATGAAACTGTTGATGAAACAGCAGAACGTTTTATAGAACACGCTAAAGATAATTTACTTTATTTACATGATAAAGTACCTGAGACAACAAGAGCTCGTAGCCAAAAATGGTATGATGGTGCAAGAGCTATAACAGACTCTTGGTCACAAGAATACGGAATTTCAGATACATCTATTGCCGGTGCGTTAGCTGCTTTATCTCCGCAAAAAGATTGGTATCAAAATGTAAGTTTAGCGCAACGTGTTCTTGACGTAGCTATAAAACAAAAAGATTTTAAATTTGCTAATGAAATGGAACAGAAGTTTAGATCTTTGCCGTCATTAAATAAACCCAAGTACGAACCATTATTAGATCTTATAAAAGGTAAATCATATTCAGAAATAGTAGATGACGATCCAGCAGTGCAAGCAACATTAAGAGGTTTGTTTGTAAGGTTATACGATCAAACTTATAATAAACCAGATTATCGTATTGTGGGCCCAGAAGGTGATTTTCTAGATGTTGCTACAAATGCAGATGGATCGCCAAGTAAAGCGGCTTGGGGTTCATTAAATGAAATTGGCAAAGCCGTTGCGTCTATTGATGCAAACGGAGATGTTAAAACTATTTCTAAATTAATGGGTGAGCGTCATAAAGTTAGAAATTTCTATAATAATATATACAGCCCTAATGCTTTATTTGGTGATGTAACCATAGATACTCACGCTGTTGCTGGTGCATTGTTGCGCCCATTATCAGGTAACTCTTTAGAGGTAGATCACAATTTTAAAAATATGAGTGTTAAAGGCAGAGGCACTACAAAAGGTTCTTCTGTATCAGGCATATCAGGCAATTATGGTTTATATGCAGAGGCGTATAGACGCGCTGCTGCTGAACGTGGTATACTACCTAGACAAATGCAATCAATTACATGGGAAGCGGTTCGAGGTTTATTTACTGATAAGTTTAAACAAAGTGCAAAAAATGTGTTAGATATTGACGCTATATGGCAAAGATATAAAAACGGTGAAATTGATTTAAATCAAACAAGGAGTTTAGTGGATGAAAGAGCCGGTGGAATTAACCCCCCAACTTGGGAATAATGACGGTGTGTTAACTCTTATGAAAAGATTTAATTTGCCTATTACACGAGAACAATACATAGAGCTAGCATTTCTTGGAGATAAACCCAAGCTTGGCGCAGAAGAAGAAGCAAGTCTTCCAGAGCAATTTCAATTAAAGTGATTTAGTATGGCAATTGATCCAACACAAATAGCAGAACAACAAGAGCAGCAAGAACGCATTACTGCTGTTGGAGCCCCGACTGAATTTGCTAAAGGACCGGAGCGCGAGGGTGATGTAGAAATTGCAGGGTTTGGTAGAGACTTAATGAAAAGCATTATGTCAGAATTTAATAAACCACCGCCGCCAGTAGAAAGTATAATTAAAACGCCGCAAGAAACACCGTTGCTTGATGAGACTATTGATCCAGAGCAATTAAAAAAAGAAAAAGCTGCTGAGACATTATCGCCAGAAGGATACGAAGAATTTGAAAAACGTGGTTTTACTGCAAAACCAACGGAAACAGCAGAAGCAGTTCGTGCTGCTAAAGAAGCTATTGATGAAGTTAGGGCAGCAGATTTAGATCCTGTTAATGAAATAAACAAACAAGCTGACAAACCAGAATATAACCAAGTAATTAATAACGCTAACAAAGCGATAGAAGGAGAAATACCCGATGTTTCTCCCTTAGAAGAAGTGGTTCTTCCTAATGTTGAAGTAGAAGCGAAATCAATTGCAGAAGGTGGCGATTTTAATTTAGAAAATATGAAAACATCAGACGATGTCGGTAAACTTATTACTGCTGTTTCTGAAGTTAGTAAGTTAGAGATAAGTCAAGCTAAACGATTTAAAATACCAAACAATGTTACAAAAGAAAATGCGGCTGCGCTTTTAGCTGACGAGCTTGGATTTACTGAAAGATTTTTAAATAGACGTATTGAAGACGGTTTATTGTTAGGTGAAGAGCTTGTTGCTGCGCGTGAAATTTTTGTTGTGCAGGGTGAAAAAATTATGAACCTTGCAGACAAAATAAATACCGGTGTTTCTACATCTGGTGAAAAATTAGAATTTCGTAGACAGTTAGCAATCTATCATGGTTTTCATATGCATCTTAAAGGGTTTCAAACAGAAACTGCTAGGGCATTACAATCATTTGGAATAGAAGTAGGTGGTGAAGATGGGGCTCTAGCTTTAGCCGGTAGAGCGCGAGAAGCATTAGAGCAGCTTGGCGGTGGTGAAGGGATTACTGATGACGTAGCAAAAGCAGCAGCTAGTGTTGTGCAAGAAAAAGGTTTTAAAGGTCTTAACAGATTTATTAATAAAGTTGTTTTTGCAAAAACACGCGCTGCAATAGCAGAAGCTTATATGGCAGGTTTGTTAACGTCACCGGCTACAAATTTTAAAAACATAATTTCTAACGCTTTGTGGATGACATACCAACTACCAACAGAAACACTTGCAGGTATTTACGGTACAGGTATTAGAAGTGTTCGCCAGGCAAGAGGTTTGCCAATAGACCCAGAGCAAGTGTATATAGAAGATACAGCGTTACGTGTTAAAGGTTGGCTTGATAGTTTTGGTGATGCTTTAAAAGTAGCGTCTATAGCATTTAAATCAGAGAAACCGTCTATAAAAGCAAGAGCAGAAATAGAAGATTACTCAACAGGTTTTAGACTTGCAGATGAAACACCATTGTCAGGGCCAATAAATTTTATATTTAAGGGCGTTAGGTTGCCATTTAGAGCGTTACTATTTGGCGATGAGTTTTTTAAAACAATTTCACAACGTGGTGAATTGTACGTGCAATCAAATAGAGCGTACAGAAAAGCGTTGTATGACGGTAAAGATGTTACTGAAGCAATGGACGAAGCAGGTATGGTTTTGCTTGATCCAGACTCAGTAGCAAAAGAATTAGACCAAACAGCTAAATATAATACATTGCAAGATGATACAGAAATTTTTGGTTTAGATATAAGCGCTCCAGGCACGGCTATCCAAAAAATAAGTCTTGGCCCTATTCCAGTAGGTAAATGGTTAATGCCGTTTGTAAAAACTCCAACAAGCGCTGCTATTAAATCAATGGAAATGTCAGGTATAAACCCACAAGTTTATAAAGATTTGTTTACAGGAACTCCAGCGCAACAACAAAAAGCTATGGCTAAAATTACAATGGCTGGAGCTTCTTTTGCGTATGTACAAAATAAAGTTGCTGAAGGTAGAATGACAGGTGCAATGCCTATGGACAAAGTTGCTAGAGAAGCATTACCACCAGGATGGCAACCGTACAGTTTTGTTTTTAAAGGCGAAGGATGGCCCGAAGGTGTAGATAAATTGTATAATGATATGGGCATACCTAATGGCCCATTGATGTATGTATCTTATTCTGGGTGGGAACCTGTTGGCGGTGTATTAGCTTTTATGACAACAGCTAATGAGGCAGTATACGGCAACGATGTACAGGGTACAGGCGCAAGAGCATTGGCTGCTGTTGGATCTATTGCAAAATACTATGCTGAGTTGCCAATGCTACAAGGTCTATCAGACATAAGCACAATATTAGATAATGACAGTTTTGCTGATATGTTTCGTGATGCACCTCATTTGTTTAGAGGGCCAATAGAAGGATCAACTATTGGTGGTTTTCCAAATGTTTGGGCAGCAGCGCAACGTATGGGTTTTAGAGTTGGAGATCCTACAGTACGCAATCCATATGGTGATTTTGATTATTATACTATGGAAGATGTTACGCAAACAAACCCTGACGGTACATTTAAATATTTGCATCCAAATGGTACAGATCCAGATTATAGGCTTGTAGGCAGAGCAAAACTTGGCATTGCTGTGAGAGGTGGTCAACCTCATATAGCAGAAGAAATGTCTATGTTGCTTGACAAAATAAAATCTATGCGAGCAAAAGATAGTTTTTTTCAAGAGGAAGAAGATTACAATGCTGTTAAGCGTGACACACTTGGTAGGGCTTATGGTTCAGAAGATGTTAGTTTTGCAACAAATCCATATATGGCTCTATGGAATAATTTTACTGGCATCCGTATGCGTCCAGCGGAAAAACCAACAAATGTTGAAATTGAATTGATGCGATTACATGGAAGCAATAATGCTTGGGCTCTATCTAATCCTAAAAGTTACAATAAGATGAAGTTAAGTTTTCGAGCGCAAATGGATTTAGTTAATGAAGCTAAGAATATACAAAGAGATGACATTCCTGGTTTAGGTGGTATGGTTACTTTTCAAGAAGCATTAGAAAATTTAACAACTAGAACAAACACACGCCAAGGCCGTTTGTATGCAGATGATATGAGAAAAACCGGCGAAAGTGATTTAAGCATGGATGCTAAACGGTTTTACTTAATTAAAGATTTAGAAAAGAAATTTTACGATAAAGCATGGCGAGTTTTAATGACAGATCCAAGCTATCAATCTATTCCATACTATGCTAAACTACGGCAAGCTTTTGATGATAGAGAGGCAGCTAGCAACAAAATTAAAGAAAAAGGTATGTTAACAAGATGACAGTTAGTAGTGCAACAAACAAAGTAAGCTATAACGGCAATGGCTCAACAACAGTTTTTGCTTATGGCTTTAAGATTTTTGATCAAGATGATCTTACTGTTATTTTACGTAATGCAAGTGGTGGTGAGACTACACAAAGCATTTCTACAAACTACACTGTAAGTGGTGTCGGTAGTGCTAGTGGTGGCAATGTTACTATGGGTACTGCGCCAGCTAGTGGTGAAAGCTTAACAATTATTCGTGAGCAGCCTTTAACGCAAGGCTTAGACCTTGTTGCTAACGATCCATTCCCTGCTGCAAGTTTTGAAGATCAATTAGATAAACTGACGTTTATGGTGCAACAGCATCAAGAAGAATTAAACAGATCTATTAAGGGATCTAAGACAACTACTATAACAGATCCAAGTTTTACTGAGGATGCTACAGCCAGGGCAAATAAAGTCTTTGCTTTTGATGCATCAGGTAACATTGACATTACGCAAGAACTAGGAACGCTACAAGGCAACTGGGCTGCTGGCAGAACTTATAACGTGCGTGACCTGGTAAAAGATACAAGCAACAATAACTTTTATATCTGTATCACAGCACATACATCATCTGGATCTCAGCCGATTAAAACAAATACGGATGTTGCTAAGTGGACTTTGATTATAGATACTGAAGCAGCAACTACTGCACAAACAGCAGCGGAAACTGCAAAAACAGCCGCCGAAACTGCACAGGCAGCATCGGAAGCTGCAAAAGTTTTGAGCCAAACAGCTCAATCAAATTCGGAAACAGCAGCAACAAATTCAAGTAATTCGGCAACTGCTAGTTCCAATTCCGCTACCGCAAGTGCGGCTAGCGCGACGGCTGCGGCAGCTAGTGTTGTTGAAGCCGCCGCACAAACAGCCGCTGGTGATGCGGTTGCCCAAGCCACCGTCTACTCAGTTGCATTAGGATAAGGAAATCAAAAATGGCAGATGACGCAATAATCGTTTCACAGGTTACAGTGTTACCAGATGAGATTGCAAAAGTAATTTCAAACACAACCACTGTTGCCCCAGCAGGCGCTAACGACAAATGGTACTACAAACTAACCAGTGTATCTAACGCAAGCACAGATTTGATGGCTGGTAATTTTATAGATTATGCAGCGGTGGATGATGACACTGCACCTGTTGCAATACACACAGCAGACAAAGTTAAGTTCTTATATGTCAAGAACACTGACGCATCTAACGCTGTTTATATTGTAATAGATGGTGGCACAGCTTCATCTTCTGCTGGTGATGCGCTTTATGTAGGTGCTGGGCAAGATTTGTCTATTCAAATTCCAAACACCACCGTAGCTGAAGTACACGCAATATCTAGTACAAGTACAGTTAATTGCATTGTAGCTGCTCTACTTGATGATGTAGCATAGGGGAAAGTTATGCCAAACACCTTTACAAATTCGTTGGTGGCAAACGTTGGTACAACACCTGTCACCACATATTCTGCACCAGCTAGTACCACTTCGATTATGATTGGTGTTAACTTATCAAACACAACGGCTAGTCAAGTAAAAGTCGATGTGCAGCTTAACAGTATATACTTGATTAAAGGTGTTCCGATACCAGCAAATTCTGCGTTAAGCCCACTCGATGGAAAGATTGTTATGAAGGCTGGACAAGTATTAACCGTTACGTCTGATACTGCGTCTAGCAGTGATGTGGCGGTTAGTGTCTTGGAGATAAGCTAATGGCTGGATATATAGGCGCACGTTCTGTTAGTTTAAATACGACTGCTGCTAACGTTCAAGACGTAACAGCTACTGATACTACACCAGAAGTAACCATAGTTAACACAACGCACGAAGACACTGATGGTGGGCGTGAAGGTAAGGTTATCTTCAAAGGTCAACAGTCTGGCGGTGAAGAAAGTACACTAGCTGAGATACAGGGTAGCCATGACGGTACGGCTGACGATGAAAAAGGCGATTTGATATTTAGAACTAATGATGGTTCTGATGGTGCTAGTCCAACTGAGGCTATGAGGATTGATTCAGCGCAAAATGTTGGGATTGGTACGAGTTCGCCTAGTAAACAGTTTCATGTTTACAATACTGCGTCAGCAGATGCCGCCATGATTGAAAGCACACAAGCCTTTTCAACACTTGCATTTAAATCAAGCACAAACTCATCTACAGCAACATTTGGTATTGATGGGGCTGGTAATGTTGCAATGGAAAACAAGTTATCAAGTGGTAATGCTACGTTTGTAACTAATGGCAATGAACGTATGCGTATCGACAGCAGCGGTAATCTGTTAGTAGGTCACACTGACCCATTTAGTCCAATTTCTAATGGTGGCGCTGGTGTGAGTGCTATGGCAAATGGTCAACTATTTTGTGGTATGGCAGGAACTCCCCTTTATGTAAATCGTGAAGATAGTGATGGTGATATAGCAGTATTTCGCAAAGATGGTACTGCAATAGGAGTTATTTCAGTTAAATACTCTGATAATATGATGATTGCTAATAAGACATCTGGACATATAGGCCTTGAGTTTGGGTCAACTGGTTTATTACAAGTTAAACATGACCTTACTAATTCAGACAATTTACATGATTTTGGTGCCTCTACACAAAGATTCGATGACATCTACGCCACCAACGGCACAATCCAAACATCTGATGAAAACGAAAAGCAAAACATTGCATCACTAACTAGCGCAGAGATTACAGCAGCTACAGCTATTAGCAAACTATTCAAGACTTTCAAATGGAAAGACAAAGTAGCAGATAAAGGTGACAATGCTAGAACACATACTGGTGTTGTTGCACAACAAGTACAAACTGCAATGTCAGACGCAGGGCTAGACGCAGGAAACTATGCGTTCTTCATTAGCACAACTTGGTGGGAAAAAGATGTAGAGGTTGCTGCTGTCGAGGCTGATGAAGAAAAAGGTATAGAGGCTGCTGACGCATACACACGCACCGACACCTACGACACACAAGAGGAAGCACCAGAAGGCGCAACAGAACGTACACGCATGGGTATCCGTTACCCAGAGTTACTAGCATTTATTGGTGCAGCAACAGAACAAAGACTGACTAGCATTGAAGCTAGGCTAACGGCATTGGAGGCAGAGTAATGGCTGGATATTTAGGCAATATACCTGTACCCCAAAGTACCCAAGCTAGGCACAATTACACAGCTACAGCTTCTCAGACTACGTTCAATACGTCAGGCTACACTGCTGGTTTTGTCGATGTATATCTCAACGGTGTTAAGCTAATAGACGGTACAGACTTTACAGCTACCAATGGTTCAGACGTAGTTCTAACAACAGGTGCTACACTAAACGATTTACTAGAAGTCCTTATCTTCACTGCTGTTGACCTAAGCACTGCTGTAGGTGGCGGTAGATACAAAGGTGAGCGTGGCACTAACGGCCCAGCGGCTGCTGCTGGTGACATCTTTAGGGTGCATGAGCAAACGCTGAACACTAACGTAACCATTGACGCAACAGAGAACGCACTAGCATCTGGCCCAGTAGCCGTAGCAACAGGTGTCACTCTCACTGTCACAACAGGAGGGAACTTGTCCATTGTCTGAGATACGAGTTACAACGATAAGTGATGCGGCTGGCACTGGCCCTGTTACGCTGACTAAGCAAGAAGCTGTTAAAGCTTACGTCAGTTTTGATAATGTAAGCACAGCAACTATTGAAGCAAGTTTAAATGTCTCAAGTATTACAGACGCTGCTGTTGGAGAAACACAAGTAAATCTAGCAAGTAACATGAGTTCAGCAACATATTGTATTACAGCTTGTGCAGGAAGAACAACTAGTGGCGGCTCACCAGCGGCTCAATGGATATATGGGCCGACAGCCAGTAAGTGGCAACACGAAACTATGGCAAACGGTGGTAGCTATATGGATGCGGATAATAACTACAGCGCAGCTTTAGGAGACCTAGCATGAGTACGATAACGGTCACAAACATCAAAGCCACAGGTGAAACAGCTAGTCGTTCTGCTACAAGTATTGCTGCTGCTTGGCTTCAGCATAATAGTTCTCATGCTATTCAAGATAGCTTTAATTTCTCTAGCATTTCAGATGGTGGTACAGGTCTAACAAGCGATGCTACTTTTACAAGTGCTATGACAAACGATGATTATGCTATTTCAGGTTGTGCAGGAACAACAACAAACGATGATGGGTTTTGGGCAGTCACAGCTATAGCTACAACAGATTTTAATGTTAGATGCAGAACACATAATGGAAATTTAAATGATTCCAGTAATGCTTCATTAATTGTACACGGAGACTTAGCATGAGTACACTAGAAGTATCCAACCTCAACGATGGCACAACAACTGTAGCGACTACGTTTGTTACCAATGGGTCTGCAAAGGCTTGGTGTAGATTTGATGGAACAGGTACTATTGCAATTCAAAGTAGTTTAAATACAGCTAGTCTTACAGACGTTGGGACAGGAGACCATACGATTAATCTAACTACTGCACTAGACGCAAATGATGGCGCACATCTTTTCTCTTCTTCAAATTTTCACTCTGGACGTGCAGCTTCAGGAACAGCAAGCATTATAAGAGTTTTTGTAGCAAATAGTTCTCATAATTTAGCCGATAATAATTTTGTTGTTGGTGCAACATTTGGAGACCTAGCATGACCCACGGACATCTATGGGATAGGTTAGCAGAAGCTAAGACTAGGCTAGACCCAGTGCAGTCTAAGTATCGTGTGCTATTCGAAGACCCAGCCACACCTGACGAACCAGCCAAGGTATTAGTGCCAGACCCTAACTTCATGGCTGCTGCTTTAGAGGGTGACATACTTCCACCTATAGAGACTTACCAGCGTGACAGAGGTGTGCCTGATGGACAGCCTAAAGAGCATCCATACGCTGAACCTATC
>Ga0181413_1000154_pt1 | contig 19248 bp, 20 predicted proteins | sample 36SPOviralmetaG_FD_130111 | JGI IMG/M metagenome (GOLD analysis project Ga0181413, IMG submission 130111) | Marine viral communities from the oligotrophic San Pedro Time Series (SPOT) site, San Pedro Channel, CA, USA - 36 SPOT_SRF_2012-09-28 | ecosystem: Environmental > Aquatic > Marine > Strait... | reverse complement strand
GCCATTTTTTGAGAAACTCTTCCAGCTACAATCATCAAATCAGCTTGTCTTGGTGATGCTCTGAAAACTTCCATTCCATACCTTGCTAGGTCATATTTAGCACTTCCAGCTGCCATCATCTCAATAGCACAACATGCTAAACCAAATGTGACTGGCCACATAGATTGAGTTCTTGACCATCTAACAGCTTTATCAATAGTTGTAGTAAAAATATTATTTCAATATCAAAAACAATATAGAGCATTGCAACCATATAAAATTTAACTGGAAATCTTTGAGACGGCTCAACTTCAGGGAAAATTCCGCATTCGTATGGAGCAAGTTTTTCAGGTGTTGCATTTTTTGGAGATAAAATATAGGAAGCTCCTAAAGACGCCAAAGCAAAGCCAACAGCAACAACCAACATAACTAGTATTGGAAGCCAATCTAACATGTTCCCTCCATATTTGTGAAAAATTTCACAAGCTATATCCTTATTGTACTACCAATAATATGTTAAATAATTTCACTGATTAGTTTTTTGAGAGAGAAGTTAATAATTTTGAAGGAAGTAGGAATTTGTAGGCTATTTTTACTACTTCTTTAATGGTTAAGTATGCTTCATCAAATAATAACTCAACTACGAAATCAATAGTATCTTGATCGTTTGATGCTACTCTTAAGAGCCTTTTTGTCATAAAAGGACTCTGAAGAATAAGTCTTGCTAAAGCACAGCTTAGATAATGCTTTCTAAATCTCTTTGTAAATTCCTTTTCATATCTATCAATTCCTAGACTTATCGCATCAGTATCAAGTATATTGTGCGTATTTTTAGCTAATAGATATCCAGCTTCCATGCCATAGAAAATTCCCTCTCCGCTCATTGGATTTATCATTGAACTTGCATCCCCAATTAAAGCAACATTAAAATCTTTGTTTCTTTTTGGACGAGAAGATGCAAAAGGTAATAAATATGATTTTTGCTTTCTTATGTTTTCTACGACCACACCCCTGCCCTCAAGCTCTAAAACAAAATTATCTAGCAGTTTATTAATATCTAATTTATCCTTTTTAAAAATACTTACTGGAACACCGATTCCAATATTTAATAAATTGCCTTTGCTTGGAAATGCCCAGGCATAGCCTTTATCAGCTGAAACATTAATCTCAAACATTAATGTTCTCTCATTAAATATTTCCAAGTAGTTTGGACTGTCAATGTAAGCTCTTATAGCAATTGCTTTATGCCAGTCAGAATTAGGTTCATATTTTAATTTTTTTCTAATTCTAGAGTTTGCTCCATCAGCCCCTACAAGAATCTTTGTTAAAAATTCTAAATCTTCATTATCATTTTTAATCTTTATATTTATACTTTTGTCTTCATTAGAAGTAAAGTCTACAAAACTAAAACCCTCATAAACGTCAACTCCAGCTTCCTTAGCAAGGTTTAATATTCTGTTATCAAGGTCAATGCGAGGTATAACGTAAACTATTGAATCCTCTTTATTTTTGACTTGAGGAATATAATTTTGAATTCCTATATTGTCTGGTCCGTAAAGAGTGGTTGAAACAACTTGAGGCTCGCCCTCTAAAATATGTTCATTGTTGAATCTTTTTAGCGCACTTATAACACCAGGGCCTATTGCATCACCACATGATTTATCTCTAGGAAATAGTGATTTGTCTACTAGACCAATAACTAAATTAGGGTTCAAATTTTTATATGAAATTGCAGCATTTGCTCCAGCAGGGCCAGCTCCAATAATTAAAACATCATATTTTTTAACTTTTTTTTGCATATTTTAATAACATACATTGAATTTTTGTTAATACGAAACTAAAAAAAGGTATTAAATGATTACGTATAAATTCTATTTGTAATTAGATTGTGCATTAGTGAAAGAAAATAAAAAAATTCCACCAGCAACAGTAAAGAGGCTGCCCCTTTATTTACAGTGTCTTGATCAACTAAACAATGATGATGTAGGTATATCATCTGGTAGATTAGCTGAACTTGCTAAAGTAAATGATGCTCAAGTAAGAAGAGACCTGTCATATTTAGGTACATTAGGCACACGTGGTGTTGGCTATGATGTCTCTACCCTAAGAAATCAACTACAACTTGAATTAGGGCTTGTTGAGGGTTGGAGCGCTGTAATTGTGGGAATTGGTAATCTTGGATCTGCTTTGGCACACTATGGTGGTTTTAAAGAAAAAGGTTTTGGAATTGTGGGCTTATTTGACGCCGATCCTAAAAAAGTAAATAGCCAAGTTGCAGGCTTAGTGGTTAAACCTCTCAGTGATTTAGAAAAATATTGTGAAAAATTTAATGTTGCTATAGGTATTATTGCAACACCAGGAAAGTATGCTCAAGAAGTCGCTGACCAGTTAATCAATTGTGGTGTTAGATCTATTCTTAACTTTGCTCCAGTTTTATTAAAAAATATTCCAGATGTTCAGATTAGATCTGTTGATCTCTCTCAGGAACTACAAATTTTAAGTTATTATTTAGATAGGCCAGTACTTAAAGCCGTAGAATGATCTATTTTTGATATAAATATCCAAGTAAAGATCTAAATACCAAACTGACGTTTAACCCGATCCAAAGTGTTGATATAGTATTTTGTGTTCTTAATAAATAAGCACATACTATGAAACCAGCAATTGAAGAAAAGACTGTAAGAAATGAAAATTGTTTAGACCTATCAAGTCCGAGTAAAACTCCATCCCAAAGAAATGCATAACAACCTATAAATAAACTCAGCGCAACAAGTGCTCTGAGTTCTAAATCAAAATATAAATTAAAATTGTTTCCACTAAATATTTCTATAAAATATTTCAAGAAACTAAACGTTGTAATTGCAAGAAAGAAAGATATTGCTGTTGTTACAGAAATAAGTTCTTTTTGTAATATAGATCTTTGAAATTTTTCTTTTTTTGAAATAAGCTCTGCAATTAATGTTTGGGAAGCTATTGCAATTGCATCAACAAAAATATAACCAACAGAACAGAGCTGAAGCAAAATATGTTGTAACGCGATTTCCTCCATTGACATTAAGGATGCTCTATTTCTTAAATATGCCATGAATATAGTCAAAAATAAAGATCGAATTAATATGTATATCCCCACACTAAAAAATTTTTTTCTTAAACTACTTTTATCAATATTTTCTTGATTCGGAGAAAAATGATTTAACTGTTTTTTAAGAATAATTGTCGAATAAATTGAAGCACAAAAGAATGCAAGTGAACTAGCGAAGCCAATCCCACCAGCACCAAGACCCAAAAACAACCCAAAAAATAGGCTAAAAACTATATTTGATATCGATACAATTAATGCACTGTAAAAAGTAATTTTTGCATATTTTAAACCCCTTAATACTGCTGTTGAGTGCATGTTTGCTAAGTAAAATGGAAGCCCAATACATCTATATATCAAATAATCTGATGAAAGTAATTTAATACTTTCCGTTGGTTGAAAAGTAGAAATTAAATAACCACTGCTTAAGTACAAAATTAAAAATGAACCTAAACCCAGCAGAATAGAAATATTTCTACCAAATTTTATGAAGTAGATTAATTTGTTTATTTCATTTTTAGTATTAAGTGAGGAAACAAGTGGGGTTGTTCCATATGCTAAAAAGATAAATACCCAAACAAAAACAAAATAAATTGTTTCACCAATCCCAATTGCAGAAAGTGTTTCTAAATTTATAACACTAGCAATTTTTGAATCAATTAATCCAACTATTGGTTCTAAAGCTAGCCACAGAAATATAGGATAAGAATTAACCCAGATATCTTTTCTGACATTAATCATTGTAATTTTTTGCTTTTAAAACTCCCCATAGCATAATTTGCTCATGAGCCTCTCTGCCTAAATTTTGAGGAGTTATAACTTTTTGAAAATTGTAATTTTTTTTTGTAAATTTATTTAATAGTTGCGTAGGAGTTTGTGTTTGTTGATTATATGGAAGCTTAAACTCATTAACTATATTATTTTGTAATTCTTGAAAATCTGTATCCTTTACTTCTACATTCTCATTTTTTAAATAGTACTTTAACCCTTCTGAAAGAGTTTTAGCAAACAAAGTAAAATCTATATTTGTCATGAAAAAACTTGAACAATAATTAATCCTAAAGGTCCTGAGACAACACCTATTCCCACTCTCCGGAATTCATTATCTAAAATAGTATTTCGATGCGAATCAGATTGCATTAAGCTTTGGTGTCCAGATCTTACAGTAGAAGCAATAGCTAAATTTTCTCCCACAGTCGTATAAGGAAAACCAACTTTAGAAAGTCTTTCATTTACACTTTCACCATTTTTGGGATTTTGATGGCACCAAAAACCACCTGTATACATTTCATATGCATAAGCTTGAGCCATATCTGATAATATTTGGTTGAATTCTAAACCATCAACATTTACATTTTGCCTTTCTAAAGTAAGTAAATTGTAGATTTCAATTGAGAAATCTCTTCGAGATTGTAAATTTGATTCTGTGTACTTTGGTATTTCTAAACAACCATCGTCGTCAACTACAACAGAAGACTTTCCTGTTAAATAATTTATCCTACTAACGACTTTAAGTAAATCCGTACCAATAATTACTTCTAACGCTTGTTGTGGCGAGCCCTCAGGGCTTACATAAAAGTTAACAAGATTTGAATCATTTATAGATTTTTGAAAATAATTTGGTAAATTTATAACACTGGTTCCAGTAAAAATGAGTGTCAAGATTAAATTACTAACCATAATTGAAACTGCAGCTCCTAGAGCTTTACTTCCTAAATCAGCCTTTTTAACTCGATTATTTATCAAATTCAATAAAAATGAAGCTAGTGTCAATATTGCTACAAATATTAAAATTCCACCAAAAACTTCAGAAAGCTGTAAATTTGAATTAAGCCAACTACTTATATAAGAACCAATTTGATTTGAATATCTGAAACTAAGTGCAACAGCTATCAAAAGTGCAAACAAGTAGAAAAATTGATAAATAGCACCTTTTTTCCACCCTAAAATAAGAAAATAGATCATAAATAGATATAAAAATATATCTAGATATTGTTGATTTGATAGCTCAATTAGTAAATTTTCAATTACTTCATTCATTATTATTCATTTTATTTGTAAATTATTTCAATCTGCTATTGAATAGTACTAAATATCCGCTATTGTTTAATAATTCCTACAAATTAGTAGGTTTTTTTAATTTCAGTGACTGAAAGGAAATTATATATGAAGAATCGCAAAGCTTTGGCTTTGATTGCGATTTTAGCACTAGTTGCTGCGGCCTGTGGTGGGTCTGATACAGCGGACGAAGTTGCAGAGGTAGAAGTTGAAACAACTGAAGCACCTGCTACTACTGAAGCTCCTGCTACCACAACTGCACCGGCTGCTGACCCATTAGTTTTGGCATCTTTAATGCCATTGTCTGGTGATTTAGCATCTTTAGGACCTGGTATTGCACTAGGTGCGGCTCTTGCTATTGAGCAAATCAATGCTGCTGGCGGTATAAACGGACAACCCGTGGTCCTCATAGAGGGTGATAGTGGTTGTGATGGAGCTGTTGCTCTTACAAGTTTAAATGACGTGATTGCACAAGGTGCACAAGGTGTTATGGGAGCTGCATGTAGCGGTACCTCATTAGCAATACTTGACACTGCAATTGCTGCAGAAGTTGTAATGGTATCCCCATCAAACACAAGTCCTCAATTTACCAAAATGGATAAAAAGGGATTTTATGCAAGAACTGCTCCTTCCGATCTTTTACAAGGTGATGTATTAGCATCTCTACTTGTTGAAGATGGTGTAGAGACAGTTTCAATTATTTCAAGAGCAGACGCTTATGGTAGAGGTCTAGCAGAAGCTACTGCAGCTGCATTTGAAGCAGCTGGTGGAACAGTTAAAACAATTGTTTACCATGCTCCAGATGCATCAGAATTTAGTTCTGAAGTAACAGCTGTAGGTAAAGGTGGAGCTGACGCTATCGTTGGAATCTTGTTTCCAGAAACTGGTTGTGGAGTTCTACAACCTGCTTTCGAGCAAGGATTACTTGATACACCTTGGTACATGACTGACGGTGTTAAAGATGCTGGTCTTGCATCATTGTGTGGACTAGGTACCGCACTTGATGGATTCAAAGGTACTGCCCCTGGATCTGCAGCTGGTGAAGCAAAAGATGCTTTCGAAGCTGCTTATGCTGGTGTAAGTGCTGATGGATCACCAACATTTATATTTGCTCCACAAGCATATGATGCTGTCATGTTAATGGCAATATCAGCTGCTGCTAATGGTGTAACTGGACCTGAAATTGCTTCAGGATTAGTTGAAGCATCATCTGGTGGAGAAAAATGTATAGGTGTTAGCTGTATAGCTCTTGCTGCTGACGGTGTTGATGTAGACTATGTTGGAGCTTCTGGTGAGATTGAATTAAATCAAGCTGGTGACCCAACTGCTGCTACATATGACATTTGGACAACAGAAGGCGATACTAACCCAGTTCTAAAATCAGTAGATTTTGGATCATAAAATTTAATTAATTTTAAAAGAGCCTGTCAATGACAGGCTCTTTTTTTTATAGCTTCCCTAAATATAAATCTACAACTCTAGGGTCATTCAAAAGTTCATCACCCTGACCATGATATGCGTTTCTTCCTTGATCTAAAACATAACCTCTATTACTAAAATTTAAAGCTCTTTTAGCATTTTGCTCGACAAGTAATATAGAAACCCCTGAGTTATTAATTTTTTTAACCATTTCAAATACTTCTTCAATAGCAACTGGAGATAATCCTGCAGATGGTTCATCTAAAAGTAGCAAGGATGGTGAAGTTACAAGTGCCCTAGCTAAAGCAAGTATTTGTCTTTGCCCTCCAGATAGGTTTCCTGCTTTATCTTTTCTTCTGTCTTTAAGAAGTGAAAATTGATTAAATATATCAGATATTATAGTCTTTTCTTTGTTTCCGATTGTCCAGGCCCCTATTTCAAGATTTTCTTCAATTGTTAAAGATGGGAAAACATTTTCAACTTGTGGGACATATGCAACACCTTCTTTAACAATTTTATGTGTTGGAGTTTTAGTTTTTTCGATACCATTAATATAGAATCTTCCAGCTGAAATATTTATTATCCCCATGATTGCTTTTAACAGTGTTGATTTTCCAGCACCATTAGGACCAATAATTGAAACAATCTCATTCTGATTCACAACAAGATCTACACCTTGTAATATATCAAGATCTTTTACATATCCTGCTGCAATACCATTGCATTCCAAAACTGGTTTATTCATTACCAGCTCCTAAGTATGCTTCTATAACTTTTGGATTTTTGCGAACTTCCTCAGGATTTCCATCAGCTATTACAGCACCTTCTGCCAAAACAATAACTCTTTCGGAAATTTTCATTACCGCTTCAATGTTATGCTCTACCATAATAATTGATATTCCTTGATCAGATAGTTTTTGAATAATTGACAATATTTCTTCTGATAATTTTGGATTTACACCTGCTAGTGGTTCATCTAAAAGTAAAATTTCAGGTTCATTAATTATTGATCTTCCAAGTTCTAACAATTTTTTTTGACCACCAGAGAGTTCTCTTGCATATGAATTAGCCATATGGTCTATATTCAAGTCTTGCATAATTTCAAATGCTTTTTCTCTTAGCAAATTTTCATGCTTCTTTTGAGTTGGTAATTGTATCAATGAACTAAAAAGTGAATCATTTTTTAAATTTGATCCAGAGAACATCATGTTTTCAAGTACTGTCATCCTGTCAAAGACCTTTGTAAGTTGAAAAGTTCTTATCATCCCCTGTCTTGCAATTCTGAATGGTTGGTTGTTTGTTATATTTTTTTCATTTAAAAAAACTTTACCTTCGTCCCCCTCTGTAAATCCAGAAATTAAGTCAAAAAAAGTAGTTTTTCCTGCCCCGTTTGGACCAATTATGGAAGTCAATTGATTTAACTGAAATGATAAATCATCAATATTAACAGCTTTAACACCTCCAAAACTTTTTCTTAAGTTATGAACTTTTAACATCTAACAATAATTCCTCTTTTTTGCCCAATAACCCACTTGGTCTAAAAATCATTAAAAGCATTATCAGCAATCCCACAAGAACAAATCTTACCCCTGCTAGCTGTTGTCCATTTGCATTTTCAAAAATTAATTGAGCTAACCTGTCTGTTTCTGAAATAATTACCCAAAATATGATTGATCCAAATATAGGACCAGTAAGACTTCCCACACCACCTAAAATCATTATCGCCCATACGTAAAATGTCAGTAAAGGAACAAAAGTAGTAGTTTGTAAAGAGCCATAATTAAATGCAAGAAAAACTCCAGATAATCCTGCTATTCCAGCTCCTAACATAAAACTCTGTAGCTTTAACCATACAGCATTTTTTCCTAGAGCTCTGACAGCATCCTCATCTTCTCTTACAGCTCGGAGTGCTCTTCCCCATGGGGAGTTAGTTAGTCTTCTTAAGAGAATTAAGACAAAAAATATTGATATCCAAGATAATAAACCCACCCATATTTGAGAAGAATTAAGTTCGTACTTATCAGAAAAATTAATTAAAAATTCAGGCTTATAAATTTGTAAAGAGTCAGAATAATTTATGATTCCATAAACACCTCCTGTTATTGACTCTAAATCTCTAACAAGTAATCTAAAAATTTCTGCCGCTGCAATTGTTACAATTGCTAAGTAATCACCCCTCAGTCTTATTGCTGGTAAACCTAGTAACAAGCCGAATAGTGCAGCTGCGACAATTCCAATTATTAAAGCTGGAAAAAATGTTAATCCTGTTTCAGTAATTTGACCTTCTCTACCAGCAGCATGTGGAATTAATAAAAGAGTTACATATGCCCCAACGCCCATAAATGAAGCATGTCCAAAATTTAATAAACCCGTAAGTCCAAAATGTACATTTAAACCTACTGCGGCAAGACCATATATACCAGCAAAAGTTAATAAGTTAAATAATATTCTAAATGGACCATCTTCATTTAATATAAAAACCATATAAATTGATCCTGCAGTTAACAAAACTGTGAATATGAACTTTGTAGATAATCTCAAGATATTCTTTCTTTTTGTCCAAAAATTCCCTGTGGTCGAAAGAGTAAAATTAAAATCATTATTGCTAATGCAACAGCATTTTTTGCTTCAACGTGACCCTCCATAAAGGGTAACCCTACGGAAACTTGAACAAAAATCCCAATCAATAGGCCTCCTACCATTGCTCCAAAAGAAGTTCCTATTCCCCCTAGTACAGTTCCTGCAAAAATTAACAAAAGAATTAAAAAGCCCATGTTGTATCGTACATCATTGATTATTGCTTGAAAAATTCCTGCTAATCCAGCAAGCATGCTTGATGAAATCCAGGTAAACAAAATAATATTATCTGAATTTATTCCAGATACGCTGGCTAGCTCATTGGAGTCTCTTACGGCTCTCATCGCTTTTCCAATCTTTGTATAAGAAAGAAATAATCCAATAAAAATCATTACGATAAGTCCAGCAATTAAAACTTGAAAATTTCTAGGTGTCATATCAAAAAATAAATATGTTTGTCTTCTTTGAAGTTCTAGCGGAAGATTTTGAACTCTACCAGTTGCAAAAAGCAGATATAAGTGTCTAAAAAATATTGATAATCCAATTGTTACAACTAATACTGCAATATTTCCTACTTCAGACTTTCTTAATGGTCTGAATAAAAATATTTCAAGCAACCCACCAAATATTCCACATATAAGGATTGCAATTACAATCGAAATTGAGAAGTTTATACCTAAGGGTGAGAATCTGTCTAAGAATAAAATTTTTGAATCAATTGGATTAGAAAAAAATAGTGTCATTATTGCACCTAGAGCAATAATCTCACCATGTGCGAAATTTACTATCCTAGTAACACCATAAAGTAAAGACAAAGCAACTGAAGCAACTGAAATTATAATACCCAGCAAAAGTCCATTTCCTAATTGATCTAACAATTGTTACCTTTATCTTTCCTCAAAAAATCTAACATTTGAGCCGTCCTCAACTATAACCTTTATTTTATATACTGTATCAGCTTGGTTTAAATATCCTATTGTAGCATTTATCCATGAAGCTGGTGCATCTACATTACCAATTGCAACTAGGGGTAAGTCAATAGATACATTGATATCAAAATTTCCATTTATTTTAAGCTCTTCAACTTCTAGGTTCTTACCAAGATATATAATGCCAGTGCCAGAAATTTCTGAATTTTTTAGTTTTATAGTATCTAAGTAAATATCTGAATCAAATGATAATAAATCTAATTTCCAGACATTTTGATTTCCGAGATTAATATTCCAGCCAGAAATTTTTAAAAGCCTAGATGTATCAAGTTCTCTTATTAAGACAGCCTTTGGCTCTCCAATTAAAGTCTCTACAGCCTCTGGAAAACCAACATTGCCTGGCTTGTTAATTATGTCGACTGTATACCCAGATTCCTCAAAAGTATTTAACGTCAATTCACCATCCGTTTCTACAATTAATAAATAGTCTGATTCAATATCTAAATTTCTATTTTCTAAGAATGATGGGAAACTGTATGTTGTTAAAAAATCAGCTCTTAGAATGTTCGCTACAGGGAAAAATATAAAAATAACTATTAGATACAGTGATAGATAAACATAAAATTTTGAATTTCTTTTTTTAAAAATTAAAAATAAGTAGATAGCTAACGGAATAATAGTAAATGGAAAATAATCAATATAATCATAAATAATTGATGGTCTTAAAATTTTAAAAAAATATAAAGCGATTTGGACAGCAAAAATTGAAAATAATAAAATTTTTAGAGAATTTTCATACTTAACCACTCAGAGCCGGAGAGGGGATTTGAACCCCTGACCTGCCGCTTACAAGGCGGCTGCTCTGCCACTGAGCTACTCCGGCAAACATTAAAATAATAGCAAATTCAGTATTGAATCAACTATTTTTTTTAAAAAAATGATTCATTGCTATTCCCGCTGCAACAGAAGCGTTTAGAGATTCAATCTTATTATTCATATTGATTTTTGATACAAGATCTAATTTTTTTTGAACCTCATTACTTAGACCGTTTTCTTCAGAACCAATAAACAAAGCTACTTTTTGATCGTTAAAATTTACATTTGAAATATCTTCTTCTGTATCCATCTCTAAACCGATAGTCCAATAATCAAGAGACTTAAGTTTTTTAATTAACGAAAATATTGAATTATAAAAAACAATACTTACATTTTCTAATCCGCCAGAAGATACTGCAAAAGTTCTTTCAGTTATATTGACCGATCTTTTTTTTGGAAGACAAACTATATTAAAATTAAAAGCAGCAGCGCTTCTTATTATGGCTCCAAAATTATTAGTATCCTGAATGTGATCTAATACAACTATATTGCTCAACTTAAGTTCATTTATACTTGTTTCGCTATAAGTTTTTTTTGGCACACAAAGAGCTACTACTGCATGCCTACTGTTATAAATCCAATTTTCTTTAGTGTTTACTTTTTCTATTGCTAATCCTTTTAAATTAGCATCTTCAATTAATTTTATTAATCTATTTGAAGCCCCCTTACGAGTCTCGAGATAAATAATTTTTTCAACTCTACCTGAAGCTATAGCGCCATTTACTGAATTAATACCTTCAACGATTTTCCCAATACCAGCCAGTTTTCTCACCGTCCTTAATAAGTAATCCTATTTCTTTTAATTGGTCTCTCATCAAGTCTGCTTGGTCAAAATTTTTGTTCTTTCTATATTCTTCTCTTTTACTTAGATATTCTTTCATTGCCTGTTCTATCGATGTAAAAGTAATCTGAAATTTACTAAAAAAGTTTATGAGGTCTTCATTACTTATTTGAATCTTTTCTTTAACATCAAATGTGAACCCTAAAATCTCAAAAATATATTTTAAAGTTTCCTTAAACTCTTGCTCTTTTTGATCATTGAGATCATTAATCTTATTTATTTTTTCAAAAACTTCACCTAAGAACTTTGGAGTATTTAAATCGTCATTCATAGAATTTTCAAATATATCAATAAAGTCCTGATCAGTCGGATTGGATTCAACACCTTTAACAATTTCTAATATTCTATTAAAAGTTGTTTCAGATTCTTTCAGAAGTGCTTCTGTAAATTCCTGTGGTTTACGATATTGTGCTCGAAGAAAGAAAAATCTAATAACATTTCCGGAATACAAATCAATATATTCGTTTAGAAGTTTAATATTACCTTCTGATTTAGACATTTTTTGTCCAGCTAGATTAATCATTCCATTGTGAAGCCAATACTTTGCAAATTGTTGATTTTCAAATGCAGTTTCCGATTGTGCTAGTTCATTTTCATGATGTGGAAAAATTAAATCATTTCCTCCACAATGAATATCAATCCCACTATTAAAAATTTTATTTATCATCGCAGAACACTCTATATGCCAACCTGGTCTTCCTAGTCCCCACGGAGAATTCCACGAAGGTTCATTCTCTTTTGATATTTTCCATAATGCAAAATCTTCATTATTTTTTTTATCGGACTCTACATCAATTCTAGTTCCAGACATAACTTCATCTCTCTTTCTGCCTGAGAGATTTAGATAATTTTCAAATTTACCAACTTCAAAATATACTCCTGATTTTGTTGAATATGCGTATCCTTTATCTATCAAAAGTTCAATAAGGTAAATAATATGATCAATGGTATCAGTAGCTTTTGGCTCATGATTTGGTAATAAGCAATTTAAATCTGCGTAAGATTTTTGAAATTCTTTGGTGACTCTATCTGCCAACTCTTCAGTAGTAATACCTTCTTCTTCTGATCTCTGAATTATCTTGTCTTCAATATCTGTTATATTTCTAACAAATGTTACTTGGTAATTACTAAATTTAAGATATCTAATCAAAAAATCAAAAACTACTGCTGATCTACCATGCCCTATATGAGGAGAGGATTGAACTGTAGGTCCGCATAGGTATACTTTTACACTACTTGAGTCCGGTCTGAACTCTTCAACATTATTAGAATATGAGTTATGTAATTTAAGCATTTTCGACCGAGACCAATGCCATACAGGCAGAAGCAGTCCCATCTCCTATGACACCCAGATGATCAAACGATTTTCCCTTTACATTTATTACGTTCTTATCAATATTTAGAAGATTGGCTAAGTTGGAACAAATGCTATTGGATATTTTTGAAATATTTATTACTTGTGAAAGAACTGTAATGTCAATGTTGATAATTTTTAATTTATCAACTTCAATTATCTCTAAGACTTTATTTAACATATCTACACTCGATATACCTTTTGGTGTAGTTTCATTAGACGGAAAATAATAACCTAAATCCTTTTTAGCTTTTGAACCAAATAAAGCATCGCACAGTGAATGTAAAATTATATCCCCATCTGAATGTGCTTCAAATCCATCACCATCGATATTGATTCCTCCAAGAATTAAATTTGCATCTTTAGAATGTTTGTGTATATCAAACCCATTCCCTACAAACATTTTGCCTCTTTTTGATTTATATTTAAATTATAAACCGTCGTCTGGGTCTTCTTCAGGAAGATATTGGTTAATTTTTTCTACAGCTGCTTCTTCATCAATATTTAGAGCGCATGCAACTTCACTTGCTAAAGTCGTTCTTGCTTTTGCGAGCATTCTTTTTAATGCAGGAGAGATACCTTTATTAATTTGGGCATGTGTAAGATCCCTTACTACTTCAGCAACTTGTATAACATCGCCTGAAGTCATTTTTTCAGTAAGAACCTTGTACCACCTACTCCAATTTGTACCGGCTTCTTCAGGTTTTTCTTTAAATATTGGAAATACTTTTCTAGAAACAGCATTTTTTGAAATGACAGGCCTAATGACGTCGTCTACATTTTCTACTGGCACCATTACTAATAAGCCATCTGTAAGAACTTCTATTTCAAAATATTGCCTTCGCTTTGATTTAACTTCACCATTTTCATCAAATATCTCGACATTTTTATTTATTTTTCTAACAACTTTTGCCGCACCATGGTGAGGATGAACGACAAATTGATTAGGTTTGTATTTTTCAGTAACTTTTTTTGTTTTTGTTGCCATAGATGTCAACGATACTACATATTGAGAACTATTTAATGTCCATTTATATATGAAAAACCAATATTTTTTAATAGTGTATCAAAATAATTACGTAACTGCTGAGCTCTATTTCTTCCAATACCCTCTACTTCAAAAAGCTTTTCTGGAGAGGCTGTCAAAAGTTTTGGCAATGATTTAAATTTTTGAATAATTTGATCATGAAGATTTTCAGGTAAATTAGGTAATCTTGCGAGCACTCTATAGCCCTTTGAAACTGAAATGTCATCTAATGGAAGTTTTGATAAAACATTTCCTAGGTGCTCAACAGCATTGAGTTCGTCATACGAAAGTTGGCTGATTTGATTATTTGCTTTTGTAGTAGTTCTAAATACTCTTGTAGGAAGATGGTCTTTTAATACGAGATTTAGAGTGTTTAATACTCCTGATTCTAAAGAATCTATTTGTATCATAATTAACCCAGAATCTTCACCCAGCTTAAAAGCTTCCTTTTTAACTTGATTTGCTAAACGAGTTAATAACTCCCCTCTTTGTATCACCTCAAGTACCTCTTGATTGGTTAACGTATTTTCTATCTCAAGTTCACCCAAAGTAGTAACAGCATCGTCAAACCTTCTTCTCATTCTGTCGACTGATTGTAGAGACTCGTTAACCCTTCCTAGTATTGCTGATGATTCTTCAAGCTCTTTTGTCTTAAGATTTTCAAATACTTTAATTAAAGAAGTTTCCTCAGATACTGCAATAACAGTTAAGCCTGTTACGACTGACGTTCTCTCTGCTGTTCTGTGTCTAGTGCCTGTTTGAGTTGTAGCGATTGTATCACTTGGGTTTAGATGAACATTAGCTTTTAAAATCTTTGTAACGCTTTCATCTACGACTATTGCTCCATCCATTTTTGATAGTTCTGACAACATTTCAGGCGAATATTTACAGTCACTTAAAATTATTCCACCAGATGATATTTTATCTAATTTGGGAGTTGACCCTATAACAATAAGAGCTCCATCTTTTTTGTCCGCAATTAAGTCAACCCCAACTCTTAAATCTTGACCGGGTAAAAGCTGATTAGCACTTGAATTGTTGTTTATGTTCATTTTCCTCTCTATTATTTGAACAATATTGTTATTTGAATGTTACTGTATTATTTTATAATTAGGGAATATAGATTAGATTTATGGAAAAAATAGAATGTAAAGCGTGTAGTGCAATCGTAGATAAATCAATTGAGTTCTGTTCAAGTTGTGGTGAGTGGTTAGGTCTAAGCCTTAAAGATCACGAAGATTCAAAAAACAATTCCGTGCCAGAAATAAAAAGAAGGGTGAGACCTCCTGATGAACTTTTGTCTCAGCCTTTGTCAAATTATGGAGCCACACCTATACCAACAAGAAAAGAAGTGCCAGGTATTAGGGCTGTTTTTTTTCTCGCAGTAACTATTCCAATAATTGCAGCTGCAAGTTTTTACTATAACCAAAATATTGCAGAGGAAGTCATAGAAGAAATTCAGGTTGTAGAACAAGCAACTACAACTAGTACATCAACTACAGTTCAAACGCTATTACAACTTCAGTATCCGTTTAGCTGTTCAGCTTCTAGTAGTTATGGTGAGGGGTGGTCTTGTGAAAAAATTTATGACGATGAGCCAACTTCTTGGCAAGATAATTCCTTAGAGTGTGCTGATGCAACATTGGAATTTACCTTTTCAAAAGATGTATATTTTCAATTTTTAACATATGAAAATATAGAGGATACAAAGTCATTCAAAAGAAACCATAAGCCAAGAGATTTATTGATAACTTCTGAAGAAGAAGGCTTTTCAATAGAGTATGAACTAGAAAACCAAAATAACAGTTCACAATGGATTGATATGAATACAACATCTTCTGTAATTACAATAGAGATTTTAAGTGCTTATCCAGGCGAAGAAGTAAACGGTGCTGAACCATTTCCTGAATGTGCAATACAAGAGATTACATTCTATGGTCGCGGTTAAAGTGGATATCAATACCCTTAAGTCAGATTTTCGAAAATTTAAAAAAGATTTGTTGAATCTAAACGAATATATGTATAAAAACCCAGAATTAGGCTACCAAGAGTTGAAATCGGTTCAAAAAATTACTTCCTTGATAAATAAGAATGTTCCAAATGCAAAATTTAATAAATTTAAAAAAATTCCTACAGCATTTACTGCCTCTTTCAATCAAAAACCTAATAATAAAAATATTGCTATATGTATTGAATATGACGCTTTACCAAATGTAGGACATGCTTGTGGACATAATCTTATATCTTCAATTGGTTTAGGAGCTTTTTTCCTACTCTCAAAATATAAAAAACAACTCAATTATGAAATTAAATTAGTAGGATGCCCTGCTGAAGAAATTATCCCCCTTACTTACGAAAATGGTGGTGGTGGTGGAAAGATAAAATTAATTAACGAAGGTGTTTTTACAAATACAGCATATTCTGTGATGATTCATCCTGCAACTAGAAATGAGGTAGATCCATTAATGATTGCAGTAAAACAATTAGATATTGAATTCTATGGAAAAGCTGCCCATGCTTCTGGATCAGCTTATGTTGGAAAAAATGCATTAGATGCACAAATACTTGCTTATAACAATATCAGTGCACTTAGGCAGCAGTTGCAACCTGTAGAAAAAGTTCACGGAATAATTACGCATGGTGGTGAATCTCCAAATATTATCCCCGACTATACGAGGTCAAGTTGGATGATTAGAGCTCAGGAAACAAAAGATCTTAAAAAACTGGAAAAGAAAATTTTAAATTGTTTTAAAGGCGCTGCTGAGTCAACTAGCTGTAAATTAAACGTTGTAGAGGGAAATGGTACTTATGAAAATTTAGTTACCGATAAAAAATTAAAAAATATTTTTATGGAAAAATCAAAAAAACTCTCGATTGATATGAAAACAAATGAAAGCTACGACCAAAGTAAAAATGGTTCTACAGATTTTGGAAATATTTCAAAATTAGTTCCTTCCTTACATGCATTTCTTCAGATAGTGGATGATGATGGAAAAATTGTAAACCATCAGCCTGAATTTGCACACGCCACTATTACTAAACGGGCTACAGATATGATTGAGACTGGAAGCCTTCTCTTGGCTTCGACTATATTAGATTTGTGAACCTTGCTTCATAACTATTAGTCAAAAGTTGTTCTCTCTGATTCATAGTTAAATCTAAATGCTCTTCTGCTTTTTTAAATTCTGTGGAAAGATTTGTATTAGCCATTAAACGATTATCTGAGTTTAAAGTAACTTTAAATCCTGAATTTAATAATTTTACAGCTGGGTGGTCATCAATTGTAATTGAACTCGCTCCTGATTTAACATTTGAAGAAATACATATTTCCAAAGGAATTTGCTTATTAAGTATGTGTTCTGCAATATCTGATTTTGGTAAATAAAGATCATCTTTTAGTTCGCACCCATCAATAATTTGCCAACCGTGTCCAATTCTTTGTGCATTACAATTAAATATGGCATCTTCAATATAAGATAAATCAGCTGCTTCTCCAGCATGTATGGTTAGACCTACTTCAGAATTGGAAATCAAGTCACAAGCTTCTTTATGTAATGAAGGGGGAAATTTATATTCAGGACCAGCAAGATCAAAACCTATAACTTTATTGTCAGTATTCTTTATTGCTAATTCTGCGACCTCAAAAGAGTCTTTATTTTGTCTCATTGCACATAAAATGGTATTGAACTCACCTCCAAAATCATTCTCACCTGCTTTAACTCCCCGAGATACAGCATTCACAACTTCTTGTGGTGAAAGATTTTCTTGTAAATGCTGTAAAGGAGCATATCTTAACTCACCATAAAGTACTCGATCTGATACTAAATCTTCAACAGCTTCATATGCTAATCTTTCTATTGAGTGAATATCTTGCATAACAGAAATTGTCATCTCAAATTTTTTAAATACTTGTTTTTTTTCAGTTGATATATTTTCAAAAAACCAGTTTCTTAATTCTTCTTCATCTTTTGTAGGAATAGGTATATTTTTAGATTCTGCGATTTCAATAATAGTTTTTGCTCTAAGCCCACCATCAAGGTGTTCATGTAAAGCAGAGTATTCCACTAAGAAAAATCTCCATCAAATATTTTTTTATCAAAACCTGTTTTAGTAAATAGATTATTTATGGCATTCGTTCCCTCTTCTAAAATAATCTCTTCATCAATATTCTGAAACTTTGAATCTTTAACGATGCACTCTCCATCTATATATACATCTTTAACTTCTTTCGATGATGCGCACATTACCATATTGTTTATTACATCATGTAATGGTTGCATTCTTGGAGTATTTGTTGATATTGTTATAAAATCTGCTTTTTGATTTTTTGATAATGTTCCAGAAAAAATACCTCCAGAAATTCTGGAAATATTTTCTTCACTTGCTTTTCTAAATATATCTTTTGGTTTAATAAAGTTATCCTTAGCAACTGAATTATTCAAAACTAATGCAGTTCTCATTTCCTCAAACATATCATAATCATCATTGCCGCCAGAACAATCAGTCCCTATTCCCCAATCAACATTTAATTTTGATAAATAATTTGTATTCATTGGCTTTCCACCAATCCCATGAGTAGTTGGACAAAATATTGGAAAAGCACCAGATTCTGCTAGTAAATCTAAATCTCCATCCTCAACAACATTACAATGTGCAGCAATTACTTGTTCATTCAGAATTTGAAGATTATATGCATGTTTTATAGGAGAAGTATTGTAATTAGCTCTTATAAAATCCATTTCTTTTTGAGTTTGAGCTAGATGTATATGAGTTAGTAAATTATTTTCACGTGCATAGCTGTTTAGTTCTTTTAGAACTTTAGGACTCACTGTGGAGGTTTCGTGTGGCGCAACAACTGGATGAACAGTTTTAGAATTTGACCAATTTTTATTGAATGACTTTGCTAAAGTTATTTGTTCATCCCCAGTCCAAGGGCCATATTCTGTCATAATAGTGTGGCCAATAAATCCTCTGATTCCAATTGTCTCGCATGCTCTTGCAACAGATTCTGCAAAAAAATAATGATCATTAATAGATGTGGTTCCAGATGAAATAGCATCCATCATTCCTAATAAAGATAATTTATAAACTAAATCTTTGTCTAATGCT
>Ga0181413_1000153_pt1 | contig 19377 bp, 26 predicted proteins | sample 36SPOviralmetaG_FD_130111 | JGI IMG/M metagenome (GOLD analysis project Ga0181413, IMG submission 130111) | Marine viral communities from the oligotrophic San Pedro Time Series (SPOT) site, San Pedro Channel, CA, USA - 36 SPOT_SRF_2012-09-28 | ecosystem: Environmental > Aquatic > Marine > Strait... | reverse complement strand
GGGACGCTCACTATTATACAAACACAAAATAATTGTGTCTTAAATATAAAAAATAATAAATTACAATATGGACCACTTAAAGGCGATTCCGGGACTGTTCGGAACGAGGTATTGTCTGTTCGCATTATATTATTTAGACCGATGACAGATGGGTTGAAAGGGTTATTAGGTTATATATATTTATAATTATTATTTAAAAATCATAACACAATCTAACTATTATTTATTACACACCTTTTTTTATGTCGGCTTCCAGTAGCCATTTAATCTAACATCTAATCTTGTCTCTTTTTGAACTATTGTTACCATATCACCGTATCTCTCCTTAACGAGAGGCGCACAACGGTCGGCTAACTTATTTCTCTTCTCCAGACCTCCATGGCAGAGGTTCATTCCACCGTCACCGAACCATTTTGTTTTAACTGCGCAAGCATTATTTCTAACTATTCCTCCATCTCTTAAATAGAATTCGCAACACATCGCAACATCCTCGAACTGTGAGAACTCTACTTGTATGTCTTCCTTACTTCTATCTATTATTTCTCCATTAAAGCATCCGGCTATATATTTTAAATTAGTAGTTATATTATCTTTCATAAAAAATGGATTCGGCACACTACCGATTCCCCAAAAATTATAACCTTGTTTCTCCGTATATCTAAACATATACTCTATCATAAACTTTAGACTACTAATCGGCTTCCGTTCTAATCCAATTATTCCATCTAAATCATCATCTAATCTAAGTAAATATTTAACATCTGTCTCATACTTATAATAGTGTCTAATAAAATTCACTATTCCCATTAATTCACTTTCATAATGGAATATAAAGTCTTTATCATATACACCTTGTAACGCTAATCTATATTCAGGTTCTTCTGCGGGTGACCCGAGTAATATATCGACGCAATCTAAATCTATATCATAATCCTTTAATAGTCTAAGAGTTTTCTTCAATATAATATTGTGTCTCCCCTTACTAGCTATTACAATTCTAAGGCCATCCATATATACTAATCTAACATTTTAATTTATAGTAACCCCACGAATAATAGATTCCATCATTATCTAATATCTTAAATAAACATCTATTATCCCCTACTTGACTATCACAATTTAAAATACTATAATCATCTGTTTCCCCGAAGCCAATACAACTACCATTTATATCATTTAAAAAATAATAACTATCTTGTATTACATGTCTAAAGGTTTCTATTGGCATATTAAATTTTAATATATCTTTAATGAGAGGTGACATTTCTACAATATAACCTGTAGTCGGTCTCTCTGTAGTGAAACACTTTTTATAACTTTTATCGAGTGACGCACTAATAGCTTCTATATGTTTTCCAGAACACAATAATATAAGATTGTCACGAGGAACATTATGCTTATCTAAGAACGGGGCAAGGCATCTCCTAAATTTAATCACACTTCCTTTTGTAAGTTTAACTAAAATGCTATACATATACTATTAGAAATATTTAATTTTAGAAAATATAATATAATATTATATGCGGTTGCTAAAAAATGAAAGGAAAGTAGTAGAATACTTTAATAAAAAAAAATACTATGAAACAGGATTTTTAAAATATAACTTTTGGTATAACAGAATAAAGTTCTTGCTTGGCTCTACAATAACTAAATATGAAATCAGAAAAATATTTAGTTCGTTACTAAAAAAAAAATACTTTAATTTTAAGAAACTGAAGACACGGTCATATCAGTATGAATTCATTAATAAGAGAAAACAGAAGAATACTGATGAAGTATTTGAAGGAATCACTATTTATTTTGAGTAGGTGCCTTTATTAATTCTAAGAAGACTGTATTATTCGGTCCAATTAAATCTTCGCTTGGCACTTCGCCACTCGCATTTAGAATCCGAACACCGATGTCACTTACCATCATCGGTTCGCTACCAGCTGGATGGACGTAAGGAATAGAACCCTGACTATCTATAGTATAATTATTAGTAGTAAAGTATGTGCCGACAATAGAGTGTATCTTATTTGAATTAAACCCTCTGTCTCCTGTGCCACCTGTAAGGCTCTGATTTATTCCCATGGAGAGTTCCACAAAATAATAACCTTCATTTTTATAATCATTCGCAAATACTTTCGAGCCATAAATTGGCAATGTCGCAGCTGTTGCCACTGCTGTAGTTCCTGTTCCAACCGGCTGTCTAAAGTTCTCATTCTTTTGAACTGGAGTATCTAGACTCTCGTAACCTGCTGTCATTTGTGCGCCTTCGGAAGCTACGACTTTAATTGGCATAACCGGAGTATTCGGTGGATTCATAAATCCATTCGGGTCTGCTATAGTCGCATTTAGACTCTCCACTTGCGCACATACATTCTCGAATCCTAAGTTATCCCAAAAATCAGTATTATTACCTGCTGAATCTACAGCTCCTAATCCAGTAAAGACTACTCCACTATATCTATTAGTCATTCCGTAGGCATCATAAGTGACTCCCGGCAATCCATCATTGTTTGCTCCCCCTGCGTGTTCATTAACATAAATTGGAGTATGTAACATCGTAAATGCGAACTTCTTATGTTCGTCATTATATTCTAATGCTACTTGACTGGCTCCTATAAGTCTATCCTGATTTAATGCTTTCATTTCCTGAGGTCCAACTCCATCGGCATAAGTAATTATACGGGCGCCATCCTGATTCACAAAATGTGATGTAGCGTTTTCTACTTTGGTAAGAACTACTGTTTTGAGAAATGGAGAATTAACAGGGAAGGCATCATTTGCTAAATCATTACCTACAGGTCCGGCTGAATCTATCTTCACCATACCGTCCGTCACTAAGGAGGCCAATTGTGAGGGCGCATAATAACCTTTCGCTAAAGTCATTGTGAATCTGTCTATAATTAATTCACTCTGAGCTACTCCTATTTGTCCGGGTGTCGCATTATAAAGGAACTTAACTTTATCAGGGTCTATCCAATGACCGTTGAGTTGAGACCTTGAATTGAGGAGCTGTGCTGATTCTCCTAACATCTTTAGATTCACAGGGACAGTCACCTTTAGACTTCCAACTGGATAGAAGGTTCCGGGTTTTCTTGGAACACTAATGTGATGGAATCCTACTGTTCCATCTAATCTTGTATATTGTATTCTTAAATCTATACCTCCTGTCTCTCTAGTAGTTCTTGTTTTAATTTTATATTCTACGAATTCTAGCCATGCTGTATTCGCAGGAGTTGGAGTATGCTTACAGCTGAAATATACATCTCCGTCTCCAGTAGTTTCTACATTCCCTCCAGGAGCTGGAATATATTTCCTCATTCTGTGTGCTTGATTTGGATTCGGCATTGTTTGGTCTCCGCCATCATTAATGAAATATCTTGCTACATCCATGTTGAGTGTTGTATCATCACTAAGTTCTATTGCTTGACCTCCGGCAGCTATAGTATCTAAATAAACTGATTTTATAGCTAGTGTATCGCCTTCATTTAATTGAAGGGTTCGGTCTAGTGCTATTTTATAATCCGCATTTTGGTTCTGGACACCTTCCGCCTCACGAAGCTTTATTACTTTAGTTGCCATTTATATATAAACAATATTTTAATCTATATTTTCATAAGGTTCCCCTAATAAATCTAATATTGAGTTCCTAATTAATATTGCTTGTTCTAGAGTCTTTGTGCTTGTCGAAAAATTAGTCTTATCTCTACTTACCTTAACTACATATAGTTGTTTGCTTTTATTAAAATGAATATGCTTGAGCTTCAGTTTATTATTTTTTTGTGCGCCACTATTGTTCCTATTACCTGACCTGCTAATCCATCTAAGGTTTTCTAATCTATTATCTAAAGAGTTTCTATTAATGTGGTCTACTAATTCTAAACCCTTTGGATTTGGAATAAAATGGAGAGCCAGGAGTCGTGACACGGCACAATGCCGTCTTGCGCCCGAACACTTTAATTCTACATTCTCTCGTGGATATCCACTCTTGGCATTAAAATCTATAGTAGTCTTCAGGAATCTCTGATTCACTCGGCTATATATCTTTCCATTTGCGAACAGGACATAATCCTGATTCGCTCCATCTATATGTATGTATGGTCGTGCGTCGCAGATTGTCATTACTCTATAATATAATATTAATCTTAACTTTAAACTAAATCATTTTTTTTATTAACTTAGTATCATTTAAAAATAAAGGTGTAAAGGTTATAAAGGTTATTAAAATATAAATCTAATCTAAAAAAATATAAATCTAATCTAATCATCTAAACTATATAACCTATAAATAACTGACGAGGTATTCACCTGACTTCTGTGGCACAATGGCCTTGCGCACTTCCGCAAAGTAATGAACATTAAGCGCAGCTGTTGAGGGTCTAAAGGCAGTAGTATCTTCCATCTGTGTTCTCTCATGTTCTATTTGTAAGTCTCTAACTCTTTCTCCTAAATAGACTGCGTTATAACTTAGTTGGCCTGCGTATTTAGTGCCATCAGTTCCGAGTGAGTCACTAACTACTACACCTGAATCTATGTCAGTAGCGTTACTGCCGGGAAAGGCAAATCCATCACCGAATGTATCTACTACATATGACATCTGTTCGGCTGAACCTTGAACGCCAATATCAGGTATAATATTTCTACCATTTAATCTATATTGGATACGCTCATTCTGGAGAGCTGGACTTGAGAAGGCGCCGAATCCTTGAACTACATTGGTATCTATGTAAGGGGTCGCATCCACTAACTCTTTAATCTGTAAGAGTCTTTCTACACTCTTATTTTTATAAGCATCTATTTTTGTATTAATAGATTGTTTCACATTCTGTCCGTTATTGGTCGCATCTCCTACTGGAAATGAGACCTGTGTATGTTCTATCTCGAGCCACTGAACTCCTCTAGACATTCCAGCGTTCATCTTTCTAACTACACTCTCATCATCTATAACATCTACCGCAAGGAGAGGGAATTTCATACCGGCTATAGTATGAGTATTATTATTCATGATTCCTCTAGCTACATTAGTATTAAAAATAACTTCTAATCTAAGATTTTTAAACATATCTGAAGGTAAGTGTGACATATTGTTGAGTAATGGTAGAACCTCTCGTAAATCTATTATGCCACCGAAGGCGCCGTCTCTAGTAGTATCTGGATTGAGAGCCACAGTGTTGAGACCGTATGCGAGTTTGCCTCTCTCGGCTCCCGCTAAATTGTGACTTTGGCAAAATCCTAACTTATTTAAATTCTTCATGGCTGATATAGACTGTGCCGATGAATTCTTAACATTCTGTAAGAGGAACCCTCTATACTGTCCGTATTTCCTGACTTCTGAAAGAAGAGTCTTACCGTCATAAAGGTGGATTGCCTCTATAATTGCGTTTGCGCCTACTAAATCATTATACCTCGCAGTAGCTGTAGCCTGACCGAAGATTCCGATGTTGAGGAGGCGCATATTCGGAAGGTAGGCTAGATGGTGTCCATCTAATTCGAAGACGGCTCTTCTGCCATCTATAAATGATTTCGGGTCTATATATAAGCTTTGAACTTGTCCAGAACTATAAAATGCCATTGTATATAATACAAAAATAAAATAAAAATCTATTTATAAATTTTATAAATATTATACTTAGACAAAATGACTATGACTATTAATCTCAGAATGACTGACTATATTTGGGTGCGGGAATGTGGTTTCTATAAATGGAAATGGAATTGTGAAACAACAGGAATAAATCCTGAGTATGTAAATTCTAGAATTGGAAGTAGGGTAGATTTTTGGGGATACTGTGATTCTGAAGGTAAGGAATGGAAGGTGAATTGGATTTAGACTGCGAGGATACCATGAAAATACTGATACACATTGTATGGATGGTCGTTTGAGGCGCCACTAGTAACCTGTAAGCCGAATGTCTGGTCGGATAAATCCACTAGCGAACCTAGTGAGAGACCTACGCCAAAATTTTGGTTGTTGTCTTTGCGGTCTCCAGCAATTCTATTATGGCCTGTATCTACGAATGAATTAATAAACCTTTGGTTCATTTCTCCTAAATCTTCGATAGGATACGAGATGTATTCATTAACAGCATTATTAAAATTGAATTCTACTCTATTAATATCTATTGGCTTAGTCATCTTGTAGTTTGAGAAAGGAGCTGTCTGTTCTTCATCGATTTTTTGAAATGACACCGATACGGCATCACATACAACCGGCGCTTTAACCTGAACATTCGCAAATGATGACTGGATACTATTTTTTGTATTATATATAGTTCTCATAATAGTTTGTTTAGAACTGGTTGGTGCCGGAAGACTTTGGTATAAGACCTTTGGATTTCTAATAATGTATTCATCACCTCCAGCAATATTTAAATCAGCTCCCATGAGTGCGGAACGGTTTGGCGCAAGGTTGAAACTAAGTTTAATAGTTCCTGACTTAGAATAAGGTAAATCACCTCCACTCATCTTATTGAGGCAACACAATGGTTTAATCGCAAAGTCTTGGTCTCCGGCACCGGCAGCTCCGGCACCGTTGGCAGGTAACTTATCTCCTGAATTACGACTGACTCTTCCCTGAGCGTAGAGTTGAGCGGTTGCGTTATCGAAGCCACGCATCTCCATAACTTCACTTGCGTTGAGGGCATCCTCAGGACACTTAGTAGCAGTATCAGCCATTAGAACTAATCTTGGATAGTTCTGGATGTTCTCCTTCTGACTCCCAGCCATTTCTACTTGGACTGAATCTATAAGTGCGTGAGCGCCAGTTCTCGGGTCCATATGAACCTGTGCGGCAACTACTCTGTCAGTAGCTTCACTATCATCTTTAATCTGTAAATCAGCTACGAGTCTTACTGAATTTTTAATAAGGACACGACCCTCCCCGACATCTAATTGGAAGTCTAGTGTGTCGAATTCTTTATAGTCACTCTTCTTTTGTTGCGGTTGCGCTAAATGATACAATAATCCACTCATTTATATAAATAGACAATAAAATAAAATTAATATTAAAATTATTTGGTAACTACTAATTCTTTGTAAAGTATAATATCATTAACATTAGTTCCTCCGCCATCTATTTCTAACTGTAACTGTTTCTCTTCATTCTTTAACTCTAAAGGTTCTACGATGACAGAGAGTGGTTCTAATATAGTAGTATCTATATCTAAGTCATTGTCAGCGCCACTCATTCTATACATTCTAAGAATAAGATTCTTGAGTGGAACCCCTTTATTTCTATACGCTCTAATTAATCTATCTTTATGAATACCTCTACCGTAATTAATGTCACGCTGTTGTGAGACATCTACATTATCTATAGCCATTCTATATTTAGAGAATGTCCTATTTGGAGCAAGTTGTCCTGCGTCACATAACGCAACATAAAGAGTTTGCGCATTTGGTTCTAAGTGTGTATTTTTATTGGCTACACTAAGATTCACTGAATTCATCTCTTCTGTTGAGTAAGTAATATAACTAATCTCATCAGGAGTTGCCTTGCCATCCATGACCTCTACTAAGTTGAGTTCAGCATTTCTAAGAGTAATAACTGGCACTGTCGCAGCTGTTCCCTCAGGCACGAAAGTAATAAGTGTAAAGTTTTCTACTCCCCCGGCCTGCGCTGTAAATACAGTTGTATTAAATTTAACTGTAACCTTTTTAGTAGTAGGGTCATAATTAGCCTGTTGAATAATAGCATTCACTGTAGTAGCGCCCCCAACATTTCCGGTGGCACCGAGAACTCCTTTCTGACCTATATGGAATGGAAATTCATTTTCGGGGTCATCATAAGTCATTGTGAAAACTACAGTATTAATAGCAGTGTTGGCAGCTACTCCTGCCTGGTTATCTACGGCCTGAAAACTAACTGCGTTTTGGCCTCTATTGCCATTACCTTCATTTCCTTGGAGATACACAGCAACTAACTTATCTAAGTTGAGTTCTAAATTAATACGAGTCTCTCCGTATTTAGTTGTATCATATCTATTAGCCTTGCCAATACCGAATACTGAACTGAGTGGAATTTTTTGTTCGTGAGGTCTTTGGTGACTAGTAGCAGGTCCTGAAAGAGTGACTCCCGGGTCTAATGAACCGTTGAGAGGTCCATTTAATCTAACCTCATCGAGATACCTACTTCTATAAACATTTTGTTCTAACTGAGTCTGAAGTTCTCCTAAGGTATCCATATTACGCTGAATCTCCTGATGGTCGTTCTCTAAACCGAATTTGAGGTATGAGAGTGTATCTACACGCCGGATAGATTCCAGCATACCTCTACGCTGACTGTAAAGTTGGCAGTTACGAATAAGCCCTGAACTCTGATTCATATGAGAATTGTGAAAGAATCCAGTATTATCTGAAAGGAGACCCATACCGAGTTTCGCTACAGGTTTGGCACCGGCAATAGCAGCGGTCTCACTAGTAATCTCGAACTCGAATGCCATGTAACTCTTAGAAAGGTCATATACTCCCCCCTCTGGAATTTTGAAGTCACAGTTTTTATTAGTCACATTATTAATAAGTCCTACAGCAGCCTGACCTTGGCCTGTGAAACTCTGTGTCATTGAATTAGCTGATTGTATCTTAATAACCCTTTCCATTTTATATTAATAACTAATATTTTAAAATTATAAATAAAAATTATAAAATTATAGACTACATTAATTCATATCATCATATGCCGACTTGGTAACTAGTATTAATGTTATCAGCCGGAGGTTTGAACTTCGGTTTTTTAACTAAACTTTCGACGGTAAGTCCAATTCCTATAGCAGTGCCAATAATATCCACTATTGGTATTCCTTCTGTCGCAGCCACCGCAGTCTCCTCTCCTGCCTCTTCGCCGGCCGCAGCTCCACCTTCTTCTCCAGCTCCTTTAGAAGCTAAACCTTCTCCTGCCTCGGCAGCTGATTTATCGACTGCCTTATCACTAGCTTCTACACCTGTTACATCATCTAAAGCGTTATCATAAGCACCTAGAGCATTATTACCGGCTTTCGGCGCAACATCTAAATAAGTCTGTGTCGCAGCTCCTGCGTCTTCTCCCGCCTCACCTCCGTCCATGGCATTGTCATAAATCGGTTCCTGTAAACCTGAACTTCCTACTTGGTCGTAAGTTGGATTCGCAGCTAATCTATTGGCTTGTGTAGCTTCGTCATCTATATCTAAATATTGTTCGGCAGCCGGTCTAGTCGGCCATCCAGCATCACTTTCCGCTATATCCCCATAAGGGTTAGATACTCCACTAACATTGGCAGTTCCTCTACTGAGAGTAGAGAGTGGAGTTTCAGCAAACTGTTGTATATTCCCATAAGTATCTGTAGCCAATCTAGTCCCAGTTACTACTCCGGCTTCATCAGCGGTCAGACCGGCACCTGTATTAACTACATTATCCGCTACTTGACCTCCCGCATCTCTAAGTCCAGCAGACCCAGCCCTACTTACTTCTGAAAGTTTCACTCCAGCTTTATCGACAGCATCTTGTAAATATTCTTTTCCTTTTCCAACTAAATATTTAGAGACCTTCTGTCCGCTTATAAATGTCTTAGCTTCACCTAATGTTCTTACAATCTCATTGGCTTTCGCCTTAACATCATACTTTTCATCTTTAATACTAGTTGCCTGTTGTAACTGATTGGCTAAATTAGAAATTTGTGATTCGTAATCTGTAAGATTCGCTGTAGTCATATATTATTATTAAATATTTTTCTTCTTTTTCTTATAAACTTTATTCTTACCGTTATAGAAGACTAGTGAGTAACGCTCACCCGAAGACACTGAGGAAACAAAATGATGTCTCATTGCGCCATTAAATTTCAGAGTTTGCCTACGTATATCCCATCCAGTGTAATTCCTATCATCTTCATTTTGAATAAATGTATCACCCCCCGTATAATCTCCAAATCCAACTAATATTGAATCTCCTACATTTGTTCTGTCATAATGAGGTGCCATCATTGCGCCCGGAGGCATATAATTAATAGTAATATCTGTGAAGATGAAGCCAGGAAAGTATAAATCTCTATATTCATTAAATACATCCATCAGCTCCGGATTGTCTATTCTAGCCTTAGTAAAGTAACCTTTATTCACAGGGTCATAAGGTCTGATGTCATTACCAATCTTTTGACGAAATGTAGTGCCATACTTACATGTAATCGGTTTAATGTGTTTATTCACCCTATGGAATATTGGCTTTCTATTTGGATGTTCTTTTCTTTTCTTACCTCTGTCATCACTATATAATTGGATTCTACTAATAATGTCATACATAATAAATGAATCAGCATTCCATTCACCTGTAAAATATTCCATATATACTATTATGATACATATTATTTTCTATATTAATTCTATAAATGGATGAAGGAATATATTTAGAGTTAGTTACACAATTGAAAGCTAAGTTTGACGAAAATGAAAGGAAGGTAAAGAAGATACAGAGGCAGACTATTAGTTTAAAGAAAGACATTATGATGGCTTACAGTCTTGTAAGAATAATGGATGAACCGAATTTTGTAGATGCCAATGACTATAGAGTATTTATTGAACTCTTGAGAGGTCACCTTTCCCATGTAGTCGAAAATAAAATAATGTGTCAGTGTTCTACTTGTAAGCCACCTGAGTCTGAGGACGAAGAAGATATACTAGTTGAAGTTCCTATTACTCAGGTTGCCTGATTTTCTTGAATCCAATATTCTCATCCATTCTCACCCCCTTTATATAAGAAAATCGGATTTTGTAGATTTAAATTATAAGGTTTAATACCTAAATATAATAAAGGTTGAAAGGCTGAAAAGGTTACCCTTTGCGGGGTTCATTTTTAAAAAGTGAGTTCCTTTGCGTAGTGACCGAGCGTATATAACCTTTTAGACCTTTTAACCTTTAATAATAAGATATACATAAATAACAATAAAATCTATTTAAAATTATGGTCTTATATATTATATAAAATAATACTATGTCATACAGATGCGATTTGTGTTATATTAATGATTTCACAGCACAGGGACAGCTTATTCGTAAATATGGATGTTTTGACACTAAGCAACACTATATTAGACATTTGAGAACATCTAAACATACTAAAAATCTAAATAGATGCGCCAATTTAGATGACGCATTTGAATGTCCGGCATGTGGTATAAAGTTAGACTCTGAGGGTTGGAAGAATCATAAGAGAAATAATTATCTATTAATATCTGAAGCTAACTGTAACTTGTCTGAGGAGACAGAATGTAAGGCCACTAGAGAGTGGATACGACAAAATCGTAAGTTTATAGATGAATTAGAGGAACTTATCTCTAATCAGAAAATATCTTGTAACAATTACGAGATTCCACGCAAAGGTAGATACTCTAACTGTATGGACTTTTGGGATGCGTATGTGTGTTTTAAGCAAGGGAAGCGTAGTAAGAAGGGTTAGTCCATTTTAAATCTTTCTTCTAGAATAAGTAAGTCTAAAATCTCTTTATTCTTAGCAGTTATGTCATTCTCGAATATATTAATAAGATTGCGAAATACCGCTAATCTAACTTGTTTTTTGTATTTTTTATCTGCGCTCATAAGTAACGCAGACAGGTTCATTTCCTCTATACTAATATCTACTATTGCCATCGTAAGGTCATACTCATCCTCTAAATCGAACTCCTTTTTGAGTATTCTAACCTCTTTGCCATAAAATTTTAGTGTATAATCAGTAAGTTCCGGCCTCATAACTCTAAATATATTCATCTATAACTTAAATCTATAATTTAATTTTAAACCGATACCCCATTTATATTGTTTTACTTCTAACATATCTCCATATTTATTAGCTACCTCGTATGCGTCACGCTCATGTAGCGCTAATCTAGTCTCCATATTTCCTACTGATGATGCCATACCGCCATTTGTCCAACACTTGTGTTTTAATCCAATATAGTTATTTCTAACTACACCGCCATCTCTAATAAAGTGTTCGCAAGTCATACATACATCTTCATATTGTGAGAACTCTATTTGTATATCTTCTTTATCTCGGTCTATTACCTCACCGTTGAATCCACCACAACAGTATTTTAAATTAGTTGTTATACTATCTTTCATAAAAAATGTATTCTGACCCGAACCTACACCCCAGAAGTTTAGATTGTTTTTCACAGTAACATGGAACATCTTAACTATAAGTTCATCGAGGCACACGGGTCTGCCACTACCATCGAATACCTCTTCTATGTCATCATCGAATCTAACTAAGTATTTAACATCTGTTTCATACTTATAATATCCTTTAATAAAATTCACTATATCTCCTAACTCATTCTCATAATGAAATATAAAATCACCTTTCCATATATCACCTATTTCGGCTAAGTAAGCATCTGCCTCTGAGGGGTTAGAAAGCAATATATCTACTCTGTCTAAAGGTATATTATGTCTTTGTAACATCGCTAGTGTCTTATCTTTTAGACCTTCAGGTCTATCATATGTAGGTATAACTATTCTATAATCCATTTCTAAACTAAAATAATAAAATAAATAATTTTAAACTATATGAATAAAGAGGCTAAAGTAGTCATCGCTAAGACTTGGATAATAAACCTAATAATAGAATTTATTAAAGAACACATGGATGAGGAAGATGATGAAATGAAGGTTATATTCTATAATCTAATATCTAAAATACATTCTATTAATGTATAATGACTATTATATAAAATAAAGGTTATTTAATGAAAACAGTGAAAACAGCGCATTTTGAAAGTCTCATATATAGTAAAAAATTTATTATATACTCACTTTTTAAAATGCGCTGTTTTCACTGTTTTCATTAAATAACCTTTTATAAATTAATAATAAGCTACTTAAATAAATATGAGCCATAACTATAATGACCCCTGAAGAGATTGAAGAAATAGAAGAACTAATAGCATGGAATTATTCATTTGGAATATCGCCATTAGATACCTTAAAGGAACTTAGACTTTTAGAACAGATACACTTATTTAATCTTCCTTGTGATACCAAAATCCATTAATATAAACCTTTTCACATTTATCGCCATACCACCACGAATAGAACCAATTTAGAACCTTATTACATATATCCATTTATAATCTAATCTAATATTATTTTTTTTTGCGCATAGCCCTGAGTCTGGCCATCTTAGCCTTCATTTCAGCAGAACCTTTAGTAGGTGCCTTACCTTTGGCTCCCCTCCCCTTTGGCGCTAACTTACCTAACATCTTAGAGTCTTTAGAATGTGACTTACCTGACATAATAGTGCCATCAGGCATTTTGTGTGAATTCGGTGGCATATTCTCGAACATCTTGACTGCCTTTGGCTTTCTTTTATTCGCAATCTTCTTTTCTACAGAATTGGCTTTAACTCCATCCATTCTCTTCTTAGTCTTAGCATCAGTGTGATACGGCATTTTATAAAAATCTAAAATATTATATTTTCTGTATATATAATAATGTTTGAATGTTACTTGTGTGGAACCGAGAAGAGAGGCTACGGTGAATACTTTTGTCCTAAGTGTAAGAACATCCAAAAAATAGTAGAATTATATGGATGTAGTGATACACTTGACATCTTAGAACAGACTTGCCTGAGGTCTAAGTTACAACAGCAATATAAAATTAATAAATTAGTAACAGAAACAGATGTATCACATCCTAAACCTACCACTAAGGAACTTAATATTACAAAAAAATCATTGAGGAAGAAGGAAAGCAATTAGAAACTATCCCATATATTACGAGGGGCAAAGCTGGCCTTTATTTTGTCTGGCTTTGGAGGTATGAGGTCTTCTTTTTGTGGAATCACGGGCAACTTATCTTCCTGTTTGGAAACAGGTTCGGCTACAGTTTCCTCCACTTCCTCTTTAATAGAAGGCATTACCTTCGGCTTATCTTTCTTCCTTAAACTATCTAAATCATTTTTTAGCTTCTGAATCTCTAATTCAGCTCTTAGCGCACTAATCTCTAATTGTTTCTCTCTATCAGCCTTCTCCGCTTTAGATTGTCTTTTTCTAACCGGTTTATTTGGCGGGGGAGCAGGTGCCTGAGTCACAGGCTCCGGAGCGGGTCCGGCGGAAGAGGCCTTTTTCTCTTTAACAGGTTCATCCTTAGCCTTCTTGGCTTTCTTGGCCTCTCTGGCTAATCTTAATCTTTCGACTAACTTAGCCTTCTGTTCAGGAGTAAGGGGCTTTCTCTTGCGCTTAGTCTTAGTAGGGGGCTGTTCCATGGCAGGGGGTGCGTCAGTTGGAGGCTGTCCTTCGAATATCTCAGTCATATATTCTAATACAATATAAAAAATTTATTAATTTATCGCTGTGATATCGCTGCCATTAGCAACCTCAGTTATTAATCCTAGTAGTTGTTCTCTATCCAAACTTATATAGTCCCCGTTGTCATCTGAACTACCCGACCGAGTATGAAGCTCCTGAAGGAATGTCCCTAATACCTCTTGTGTTCTTGTGTCACGCCGTATAATGTTTAATCCTCTTGCGAGTTGTGCGGTTTCCCGTGCCGTATAGTCAGAGGAAGGGTCATTCATAATACCCATAACTGCGTCTCCGAATATATCAGTAACAGACTTACCATCTAATCCACCATAACTATCAGAACTGAATGTCACTGTAATCATCTCTAGCCATCCATCAGGGTGAATATGTATCCCATCATTCCTATAAGAATCTGACCTATTCCACATACTAAGGAATTGTTCTTGTCTCAGTCCTGGAGGAATCTTACCTTGTAATTCGAATACGAAGTGACCTGCGCCACTTCTAATCCTAGTATTATCGCCAATCTTACCACCGGCTCTCGCCCACATCATACATAAAGCAATTAACTCACAGTTTCTTATTTGTGTTGAAACACAATCTATTAATCCTTCATCACTTGTAATCTCTTTATAAATGTGTTTATCACGACTCTTCCTTTGCGCCTTTATGTAACCTAAGGGCTCACCGTCGCTAATTTCGAACCAGTCCGGCTCGGGCTTCCACTCTGTAAGAGATTCCCTCATATACTTCAGGTCTTCCCAACTCTTTTGGAGTGAGTCCAGAAAATCCTTATAGATACCCTGATTTAGTGTGTCTTTATATTCGAATATAAGTTCTTGTCCTTGTGTTACGAACTTATTTAACATTTTAACTAAGTAGGATGCGTGACCGTAAGCGTCATAATTTGGAGCATTGAGACACATTGTATCTGATGACCTTTATTTGGAGTCATTTTTAAAATCGTTTTTTTTTTTATTTTTGTATCGCCTTGTTAAACTGTAAAGACATTCATAATTAAAAAAAAAAATGATTTTGGCGCCCCTTTTAAGCCCCCCATCATAATACAATGGCTTGCGTAATGACTTATTATGATTGGATTGTTACTCCTAACGGTCGCTCTACATTAGAAGACCTACAGAGGGATGACACAGGGATGCCTCTTTGGATGAAGGCACAGGTTCATAAGGATATATATGACGGCTCCAAGTGGAGTATGGAGTGTGGCCGAATTGCGGGAGGTCTAAGGGTAACCCTTGGAGAAACATATGAGGCACCTGAGTGTGGAGAGGAGAGTGCCTTAAAGGTGGCTATTAAAGACATTAATAACATTCGTAATCTTAAACTATTAGTGAAGATTGTGGATGCCTCTACGGAATATTGGACTGACTATAATACTAAATACGGAGAACAGTGGCTGGACTATGACGCCAGAGAGTTGGAAGGGACAGGCCACATTTATGACGGACCCAACCACTTATAAACAAAAAAATTTTTATTAAACAAAATCTATTAAACTATTAAATGATTTTTATATTAGATTTTTCTGTGATTTTATATTGTTTTTGTGTTTTTATTGTTTTAGCTACAGTCTATATCCAATCTAATAACACAACCACATCGCTCGCTCTCTAAGAGTCGCTCCACTATCATCATATCTAAAGTCACCGTCTGTCTCGGTGTTGCCGTGTTTATCCATGATGTGTTGAGGGGTGACCTCATAACTCACATCCACTCGCCACTCATTATCGCCGACACTCGACTTATAATAAGATTTCACAATAATCTTATCATCATCGGCCATCCAACATTTAACCATTGTTGTGTCTGTCTGACTATTAAAGACGCCGTTGTGATTCCCCGCCTTATTTTGGATGTGACACTTAAACAGATGGAATATCTCAGCGGTTGTGATGTCTGTTATCTCGACCTCGCCGTTTTCCACCTCGCCACACATAAGACCGAGAGGGCTGAGGTCTCCACATAACTCATTAATATTGTCTTCGTAATCATCGCCTCTCATCTTGGCGTTGTGATTGTCATAAAGCGACCAATCAGCGACTGTGTTTTGCTCGTTAAAGTTGGACATTATCTCTTTGGAGATGTGATGTCGGTGAGATGAGGGGAAAATCGCTAGTCAATTTTTGTCTAGACAATTAATCTGGCCTGTTTTTTAATAAAATAATCATCCTGGATTTTTCCTATAGACAAAAATTGAGGACCTGATTTCCCTGATTTTTCCTGACATCAGTTTCCAACAACTAACTCATTACAAAATGCCTCTCACTCTTAACGCAACCTCACCGTTCGCCGCAGCTCCGGTTGCCCCAGCGCCCGCCGAGGTTTGGATTGAACAGCCTGACCCTGATTGCGTCCTAATCGATGGAATCTGGCAGTGGCAGTATGCCGATGGCGACACCGACCCGCTCCTGACTATTGAAGATATCCAATCGGCGCTGATTGCCACCGAGCCGATGGATGACACCGAGTTTGCGGTCACTCGGCTCCATGATACCTTCTCAGTGATGATTCATCCTCAGAATAAGACAATCCTTATTACTGAGAATAAGGTTACAATCTACAATAATCGTGATGGCTCGGTCACCGAGTTGGACGGGGGCTCCGAGGAAGGTGCCATTGCTATAGATGATGTCGCAACTGACTTTGCCCACAATTGGCTCCAATAAAATTCCAAAAAAATAACAAAAATAGTAAAAATCCAAAAAAATAATGACTAGCTAGAGCGCCAACCCACTGTTTTAATAAAATTTTTTGTATTGTAGTCATCGGTCTCAGGGTCACTCGGCTACCATGAGTATATAATAATAAAAAAATTTTTATTAAACAATCATCTAATATAACCTAATAAGCTTTTCAACCTAAACTAATATTGTTTTTGTGTTTTAATGTTTTATATTGTTTTTGTGTTTTAATGTTTTATATTGTTTTTGTGTTTTTTAATTTTATATTGTTTTTGTTTAATTGTAATAAGGAGGTGGCACCTCGTTATCGAGAGCGGGAAGAGGCGGACCCCTCGCCGACGGCGCCGGCGGTTGGAGCCAATTATCTTTGAAATCCTCTGCGATGGCGTCGATGGCAATGGCACCCTCCACAGTGTCGTCTTGTAGGACGGTAGTGACACTACCGAGACCCTCGCCGTGTTGAATTATAATTTTGTCCTCAGTAATCATCATTGTTTTATTCTGAGGAACAATCATCACTGAGATGGCATCCTGCCCATCCACAGAGAGGCCATATCTCATAACTGAGAACTGTGTCTCATCATACGAGTCTTGGTTCCTGAGGATGGCTTGGATGTAAGAGACACTACAGAGGCACTGCTCCTCATCATACTCGTCCATCCGGAACCATTGCTCTCCCATCTTGAAGACCTCCTGCTGATTGTTATTGTTGAGAGACATTTTGTAATGAGTAGTTGTCTGTGTGACTGTGATGTGAGTGAGATGAGAGGAAATCAGCTAGTCAATTTTTGTCTATACAATTATTTCACGGACTTTGTAATAAACTAATAGAGCGGTGGAGAGGTGTGACTGTTTGGATTGGATGTCTCTTTGGAGATGTGATGTCAGATGAGATGAAACGAAATCAGGTCCTCAATTTTTGGCTATACAAAAAATCCAGGGAGTGGCCAGATTTTTCCTATAGACAAAAATTGATTCATGAAAATGGCCTCATCTCACCGACATCATATCCAACCAACTGATTGCTTGATTGCTAATTCCCCAGAATAATCCTATACCAAAAAATTGACTAGCTGATTTCCCTGATTTTTCCTGACATCACATCCAACACAATGTTTTCCCCAATCACTGCGTTTATTTCTCAGCTCGAACAATATGCCGAGGGTGATGTCATCACCGGACTCCCCCGTGACATGCTCATCGATTTCTGTCGCTCGCTTCCCCCTGCGCCTAAGTCTCCGGGTCCGTCTCGGAAGCGTGGCAAGGAGACTCCTGAGGAGATTGAGGAGGCGCCTGACGGATGGAGCGGACCTTATCTGAAGACAATGCTTTATGGCAAGCCTTGCCGTGGCGAGGACGGGAAACACATTCGGTTTAAATACTTCGAAGACGCAATCGAGGCAGCCGAGTCGCACCCGACCTGTAAGGGTATCACTCGGTTTGCTCGTGGCTACGAGCTCCGTGATTCCACTGATGTCCGGACTGGCAAGTATGCTCAGTTTGCGACTTGGACTAAGACATCCGAAGCCCCACCTGCGCTCCTCGCCAACTACACTCAGTATCTCCCGAGCGAACATCCGGACTACACTGAGCCGGAGACTGAGTCGGAGCCGGAGCCGGAGTCGCCGGTAGCCGAGCCGGTAGCCGAGCCGGTGGAGGAGCCAGAGCCTGAGGAGGAGTCGGATGATGAGGATGACGGACCCCTCGATGTAGAAGAAATAGACCTTAATGGAGTCACCTACTATTTTTGTGAGGCGGATGGCCGACTCTTCGATACACTCACTCAGGAACATGTAGGCAATTATGACCCAGCCAATGACACCGACACTCTCCACTTATTCTAAATCCAAAAAAATAATAAAAAATACAAAATCCAAAAAAAATAAAAAATAATAAATCCAAAAAAAATAGTTAGATGCGCTCCCGCCTCATTAAATTTAATAAAAATTTTTTTGTATTGCCAATCGGCAATCACAAGCTATTCATAAATAAAAAAAAAATTGACTAGCTGATTTATCTGACCCCCCGTCACATCACACAGACAAATACAATATGACTAACAATACTGACCATCCACTTGGCGATTCCAGACAATCTTATCCACCGACTACTGAGATAACTGATGAGGGCTGGAAAATTAATTGGAAGCCGTTACCAAGATACAATCGTCTCTTATCTATGGAAGCCTATATGGATATAAAGGAGACTTACTTGGACAAAATGAGAGCGATTCCAGACTTTCCTTGCGAGAGGTGTAGGTTTAAGTTACAATTAAGTCCTGAAAAAGTAACTGAGGATGATGTTTTCGGCCCCGATGATTTCTACACAATTACTTGTCTCTCTCGGACTGAGATTCACGCTGAGGAAGCCGTTGAGTTCTTTTCTGAGATGCGCAGAGAGAATGATGTGCCTAATTTTAT
>Ga0181413_1000150_pt1 | contig 19505 bp, 21 predicted proteins | sample 36SPOviralmetaG_FD_130111 | JGI IMG/M metagenome (GOLD analysis project Ga0181413, IMG submission 130111) | Marine viral communities from the oligotrophic San Pedro Time Series (SPOT) site, San Pedro Channel, CA, USA - 36 SPOT_SRF_2012-09-28 | ecosystem: Environmental > Aquatic > Marine > Strait... | reverse complement strand
TGACAGCATTTTGACAGCATTTTGACAGCATTTTGACAGCATTTTGAACACGACCGCCTACACAGCGAATAAGGGTGCACATTCAGATTCAACGCGATCATACTGATAAGTTTCAGTACATAGAATTTTATTCAATCTCATGATTTTGCTAATAAATGTTTTCTTCTTATCGTTGTCAATATCGACGTCGATCACTTTCTCTATCATCTGAGACAATATCGTGGAGAGTTTCGATATTTTCTTTTTTAGTCCGTTTTTATCTAGGGGGTGCCATTTTTTCGATTTATATATCTTCCATTCTTTTGTATTTGTCACATATATGATATCATTCAGAAAGATATCCCGCAAGGTATGCGCAATCAATCTGGGAGTATTTAAATCTTTATTGAAATTGTCCAGTATGTTCTCGTAAATATCTTCTATTAACAAATTAGACATTAGTAGTTAATGTTACAACACATTATATTGTAAAGTTATGTTTTGAATATTTGTTCGCGCTTATTATACTTTAAAAAACATATTTAAAAGATTAAATCATAGATAAATTGCAATAATGGATAAGGAATATTTGAATTTGATCGAACAGCTTCTCAAAGACGATGCTCTATCTAGTCCAGAAAGTAAGTTAAGAAGATACGCGTCGATGCCCAATTTCAACGAGTTATTGAAAACTCATCCAATGCTATTTGTCTATTGCTGTGCATCAAATGGACATATAGACGAATGCATTCGTTTACTTGCCACGATAAGCGAATTTTACAATTTCGAATCGCCGAAAGTGTCATCTGACGATATTCATGAACTTGTGACATTTGTCATCGATAAAAGTCAAACCAGTTCTATATTGAAAGTTATATTCGATGCAGAGATCAAGTACTTAACAACGATTAAAGCTGTTCCAGTTCTGTTCTTTAAGGTAACCGTTGATAAAGATTCATTCGATATCGACCAATTAAACAAGATGTTGAACGTCCGGAACCGCATGGAGTCGGATGATTTGAGCTTGCACGATGCTTCGGTAAGTGTTGGATCTATATTGGTAGATAAATATGTGAAGCCACACTTGAATTAAAGTAATACTCTTTTTTATGTCAGTATAATGTAAACTTCGGTTCCGTTATGAAGACCGATGTGTGGGGAAAACATCTGTGGTATTCCATACATCTGATTGCTTTAGCGTATCCAGAAAAGCCAACGAACGAAGAGAAGCGGCATTATCAGGCATTCTTCGAAAACCTTCACGAAGTGTTACCTTGTTACAAGTGCTCGATCAACTATTTAAAGCACTTGAACGAAATTCCTATAACTACGAAAGTATTGTCGAATACAGACAATCTATTTCGCTGGACGGTTGATATCCATAATCTGGTAAATGTTGAATTGGGAAAGGAGCAGTGGAAATACGATGAAGCAATTGAGTATTATCGCAACTTCGATAGCACAAAACACGCGTCAAATAAAAATGTTGTGAAATTCAATACTACTATACTGTTTCTACTTACCATTATACTTACATTACTCTTCTTGTTTTTGAGTGACAGGGCAAAGTTAAAAAAATAAAAACTTATTTTTTGAATTTACAATATAGGCCTTCTAAAAGTCATCATCAGATTCACTTACCGGGGTATTGAGTAAGTCCATCCGACTAAGCGTCATCTTCAGGATCATCTTCAACAGCAGTGCCAAGAACTTTCTGGACGCTCTTTATAAACTCAGCCTGCATAGCCTTGGAGCGCTCTGTGAACGATGCAGACTCCATGTGCTCCTTGACGAACTTGTGCTGCTTGTCCTTGTCCATTTCAAGGAAATCGTCAGACTCGATGTACATCTTCTTGAGTCGGTGCTTGCCGCTCAGGTCATCGAGCGTTTCTTTAATTGTCCGGTGAAAATCACCTCTGCCCCGCTTCTCTTGCGGCTTCTTTCCCTTCTTTTCCTCCCTTGAATACAATTTGCAGAGAAACTGCCAGAACTTGTTCCCCCCCTTACGGGATCCGGGGTTCTTGCTGACCTTGCCGCCCTTGACTTTCAGCATAGCCGGGTCGAACGGGCGTAACGGGGTCTTCGAACTTTTCATGACGGCGGACGCCGTGACCGCGTTGGCCAAGAAGGCATGCTTGGCCGCCATTCGTAGCTCGGGGGACTTATTGAGCGCATCCGCGACACTTTGTATCTCTTTGCGGTACTCGGCCTTAAGCTTCTTCAACGCCTTCAGATTGAACAACTGCTTGTTTTGTCCCGAATCCGGCGGTGAAATAAGGTCCTTGTCATTGGCGCGCGTTGCGAGGGTGGTTGTCATCTTAAGACGGGGTTGGACTGGGGATGGTGTTAGGGTTTTGGTGACGCGTGCGCGTAATATACTGAAAGTATCTTTTCTGGATCGAAGGTAATACTTCGTATATCCAATAGTATCATCATAATTTTGCAAAAATCTGAAAATGGCTCATATTTGAAAAAAAGGTCTGTGAATACCATAATGAACACGGATCGAAATATCCAGCGCCGCCACAATAAATATCCCACGCATCCACCGGCCTCGACTTGTATAAGTTAGTTCATCGAGCGGTCCGTGTTGAACCCCTAGATAGTAAATACTGCTTGTTTTGCATCATGCTGCTTTCCAGCAGTCACCTACCAATTAGCCATGATCTTGCAAAGCACCCCACCTTCCAGCCGGAAGACCTAGGGCGGGGGCTAAGGGATTTGAATTTTAGAAAGAATTGTTCATATTTGAAAAGAGGTTGTCGAGGTAATTTTTTGAAGAACTTGCGATTTTTTTGATTCTGCCGAAATTATGATGATATTTTGAATTCCATGATAGACACAAATAAAAATATCCAGCGCCGCCACAATACCACACGCATCCGCACCTGTAAAATGACGGACGTCGCCAACATCTCAGGCCTCAACTTGGATCAGTTCATCACAGAGTCCGAGTCTAACCCTAAAATCACGAACAATTTTGTGCATTATGCTGCGTTCCAATCGACGGTGGCCATGTACAAACTAGCCGAGGCGTTTGAACAACACTTACATCCCGACGGAAGACCTAAGGGGAACCAAGGCAGAAAGAAGCGCGACCCGTCGCAATCCTGCAACGTCTTCATCGAGTTCTACACGCCGCAGCAGCACGCGATTCGCACGCGTGTCAAGGGAGACAATGATAAGTCTCACGAGTACTTCAAGTATGCCAAACCTATCGCCAAGGATGGCGCGGCTTTCGTCAACCTTATTGCCGATAAGTACAAAAAAGACAAGGCGAAGATCTCCGCTGAATATCTCAAATCTGAAGTATTCAACAAGAAGCCGGCCTCGGTGAAGAACAAATTCATTTTAAAGATGAGGGGGGAGTATCCGACTTTCAAGGATTTCAAGAAGATCGATCTCTTCGACGAAGACGAACCCGAGGACGAACTCGAGGAAGAACTCGAGGAGGAAGAGGAGGAGGGCGCCGTGGAGGAAGAGGAGGAGGGCGCCGTCGAGGATGTTCCCAAGGAAGAGCAACAGCAACAGCAGCCCGCCGTGCGTGCCAAGAAGGGCAAGCGCAAGACGCCGGCTTCGACCGGTCAACGCGGAGCGCAGTCTCCTAAGACTGCTAGGCTTTCTTCGGGCCGCGGCAGGCCGACTGGTTTGGTCAAGAAGTCCACCCCCCAGAAGAAGGCACCCTCCAAGGCCGACGAAGAGACTGACGCTGAAGGTGACTCTGATTCAGATGCGTCCCTTCCTGCATATGATGAGGTGTGAAGATGACGATGACGCTTCGTCAGATGGACTTCCTGATACCCCGTTACGTGAATCTGGTGACTTCTCCAGTTGCCGTCCGATGTATATAGTTTTCAAGACCGTTGCGGCGCACCAGCCGTTGAAATGTGATTTCCTACATGAACTTACTTAAAATTGTATTCACTTTCGTCATGTTTAAATTCATCGCTATAATCAAAAGTAGATACATCGTCAGATATACTATGAAAAAAAGCTTGAACGAATCTATGTAAAGTTGTTTAATATTCCCTCTGTATTTCTTTTTTGTCTTTTGCAGCTCTGGGTTGATTATGAAGAAATTGGGTATCGTTATAGCGAAAGTAATCAGGAACATGAATAACGATATGATTATTGGTTTATAGTTTTCAAATTCTGGTCCGAACATACTATAATGGTTCGGAAACAACTTTACCTGTATGTAATGCAATGATACGATTAATATTCCAAAAAATGCAAATAATCCAACAACGATACCAAAGTATATCCCCCCCAGTTTTGCCCCTTGCTTTTTATTTTGTCTGAAGTACTTCTTATTTATGAGCTTTGAGAAATTCTTGATATAATCATATAGGAATACATTCAAATATAAACTGAGTAATATTCCGTCGCGAAGAGCCTGTGGTGACGTTTTTTCCTGGTCAAATTTGAAAGTAAGATACCATATTATAAATATTGATATTATTGCAACTCCAAAGGTCTCTTTTATATGCTTCCTTGTATATTCTTTCTTCAATTTGTTGGCTTTCTTCTTACCGACGTTTGAGGAAAAATACAAGATCAGTCGCAGAAAAGCATTAAACATCAATATCCAAATTATAGGATTGAACTTTCTGAATACTTCGACACCATCCATGTATTGTCTTCCATCCTCCATTTTATTCATTGCTCTCTTTCCAGCCGCAGCTGCGGCTGTTTTTGCAGCTTTCGCCTTCGACGATGCCATAACCGATGCGGCCTTGGCATTGCTCGAAGCTGCAACAGAAGCCGATTTCGCAGCGGAAGTCGCTTTAGCTGCCATCGAACTCGAGCTCTTTTTGGCTGCTTCAGTAAGAGACTTGGCCTTGGTACCAGCCTTCGCAGCAGCTTTACTCAAAGATTTCAACATTGCATTAACTATTCGTGATATATTTTTTGCGCGTCAACAAATCTATAAAAAATTTCATTCATATTTCAATGGCACTCTTCTTTGATAAAACTGTTGATTTGTTACACAGTCCGTCGATTGAACTTGGTGAAAATGTTCTACATGATTCTGAATACATCGAGTCGTTTTCGGCTTCGTCCAGTATTCTTCAAGATGTGAAAGCTCATTGCATTTTCGATGAATCGAGTGTTTTCGTCAAGGATATATTACAAAATTTTACAAATGATAAAATTATTCTGTGTTCAAGGCAACAGTTCTTTTCAAACATGGACAGTGATCACATATATTCATCGCTTCAACAAGTACGAGGTTTAATCGAGTCTGCGAAATGGTTTTTATCGAACAGGGAAGACGAGATCCAAGATTTACTCAAATGCGTCTTCTTCAGATGGAATGTCTTCCGCAAAATGAACGAATTAGAGCTCCCTTTACACTTGAAACAATTGTATTCTATCTACATTTCGCCAACTATTGGGCTACTCTCTCCCGTGATATATTTTGCGTTGCCGCTAATAATAATGCGAATGAAATACGGTATTAAGATCCCAGTCAAATATTATACTCAAACTCTGTACACCTTGTCCACCGCTAGCATCTATCAAAGTGAAAGCAGGGGTCTGAGAAACATGACACTGCTGTCCTATGGGTCATCGGCGTTCTTTTACGGACAAGGCTGCTATAATGCTTTCACAACCTCAAAAAGCACAAGTGACATTTGTAAATTACTAGTCAAGCACACGAAAAATATATTCAATCTATTCGATATTTCAAATGAACTCGTCGAAATACTCGGATCAAACCAGTATTATCGACTCAATAAAATTGATACCGATCAGTTTCCATATTTCACAGGTAAGTATCTGAAAAACTTTTTGGAATTGGATACAGACGACAAGATTAATATTCACCGCGCATTGAACGTTGTGCACATAGCGGACGCGTTCCAGGCCATCAACAAGTTCATTCGCAGCAATAATCTGTGCAAAGCTTCTTTCGACTTCGATTTCAAGATACCGCGTTACAGGTTTGTGAATATGTGGCACGTATCTTTGGATTCGAGTAAGGTCATAAAGAACACCATCTCCAATTCAAACAAAAAACGAAACTGTATCATTACAGGGGCTAACGCGACTGGGAAAACGACTTTTATTAAGTCCGCATTAGTAAACGTATTACTGTCTCAATCTATTACATTTTGCGCAGCGGAAGATGTGTCATTGACGCCATTTGATTACATCGGTAGCCAAATATCTATTCCTGATTGCAAAGGTAAAGAATCACTGTTTGAAGCAGAAATGCACAGGTCGAAAGCAAATTTAGATTATGTCAAGTCTCGTCCAAATTCGAAATGCATATTGTTTCTCGACGAAATTTTCAATAGTACAAATCCGGTTGAAGGAATATCTGGGTCACATTCGGTGATTAAGAATATCGGAAAATGTAAAAACGTCGCGGTGTTTTTGACAACACATTACGATTATATATGTAATTTAAATGAAGGTAGATACTCACTTTACAAATTCGATTGTGAAATTGGAGAAAGACAGATTATGTACAATTACAAGATCAAGAATGGCATTAGTAAGCAGTTAATCGCCTTAGATATTTTGCGACTGAATGGGTTCGACGACGACGTCATAAAGGACGCTCAGAGAATCAAAGATTCACTTCTTCAAAGTCCAATTCTTCAGAGGCAGTGACTGCATCAGGTACCAGCTTTTCCTCCACCTTTTGTAGCCAGCGGTCTTCCAAACTGTCGAAAGTTAACGAATCGTATCCTTTTTTATTCAAGGTTGAAATTGCGTCGTAACTATTTTTAAATCCGATTACTCTCAACTTTTTTATCACTTTCGATTCTACATCTTCTTTACTGGGTACAATCTTCGCTTCAATAACTTTCGCGTGATTCTTATTCTCTCGATACAATGTGAATAAGAAGGTGTCCTCAGTCATCTTTTCGAATTCATATATTTTGAACTTTTTCGCCTGTATTTGTTTAAATTTCGTCAAGGTGTTTATCCAATTCAAAACTCTTGTCTCAAGTGGCAAATCTATACTTCCCTCGTCGTTCAATTTTTCAGGCAAACTTTCCTTGAAAACTCGATTGAAGTACTTGTCATCAAATTCAGATTTGTCATCATTCTTCTTATATTTGAAAGGGTTTGAAGTCATGTAATGTGAATCACAAATTGGTTTTTCATAAGCCCCTGGCACAAAACTCTCACAAAGGCGACACGTTTGCGAATATCTAAGTATAACCAATATTAACATCAAAATAATTAAAAGTAATTTCAGATAAAGACTCATTATATATCAGTGATATAAAAAATAGATTTTCTAAATTGTATCACAACAATCCTTTCCCAGCCTCTAAACTCCGTATGAATAGCTCAAACTTGGTTTTGTAACTTGTATTTCCGGCTTTCAATATTTGGAATATACAGCATTTTGGTTTAAATGTATTTTTCGAATCCACCATCGCCTTGATTTTATCTTTTGGGGGTGCCCGATCTCTTACATTCCTCCATTCAAGTTGTCCATGAGCCAGCTCATATAAAATGTAGTATGCGCTCCACAGATCATCCATCTTGCAAATTTTACGTTCAGCATTGGCAGTATTCATATTCATGTTCAATGAACCGTATATTGATGTATATTTCTTTCTTGTAAAGGTGATAGAGTTCCCTTGCAACTTCAAAGATTCACCGAAATCGACAATATACAGTTTATTTCCTTTTAAAGTAATATTGGCTGGTTTGAGATCCATATGTAAAATATTACCATCATGTATGCCTTTGAGAACTTCCAGCAGTTGTATACCGAGTTCGTGTACGTTTGCAGGTAATTTCGCCCCCTTCGCCAGAAACTTGTCATACAGATTACATCCGGCGTTCTCCATTAGAAGCGCCCCGGAGTCTTTTAGCCACCAGGACTTGGGAATACCATCCACCCCCGTGAGATGTTTGTTAATCTCAATCTCTTTCTGCATTCCAGCATCTTTCTTAAAGTATTTGATGGCAACTTCTTCGTGAGGGTGAAACCCCATTTCAGAGTCCACATTAATATGCACGAGCCGCCCCTGGACAGCTACCTTTTTCGTCCCTGGAATGAACATGGCAGAATACACACACCCGGCATTTCCTTCTCCAAGTTTGGCGTCTATGATGAATCTTTCATTCCGCAATTGGACAATGTCGAATTTTTCCAAGTGTTCTTTTTCGTTGTTTGTAATTTCCCCTTTGTATTTGCATAAGCCGGCCAGTACATTATTTGCCAGGAAAGAATCTTGTTCCACCCTTTTGCGTTTTCGGGAGAGCGCTTCTTCTCCTTCTTTCACCGTTCGCTCTCTACAACCCAGATATTCGTCACGCCTACGCAATTCTTCGTTATATCTGTCCAGATTCATGCGGTCTGATACCAGCTCTTCGCGACACTGTGCCCATCTTGCCAGATCTTCGTGACACCTTGCCAGATCGTCGCGACACCTTGCCAGATCGCCGCGACACCTTTCCAGATCTTCGCGGCATCTTACCGGGTCTTCGAGATGGCCTCGCTCGCCTGCTCCCCTGGCAATGCGCACGTTTGGGTTTCTAAACTGATCTTCCGGTCCGTGGGGTCGGGGTCGTGGTACATGCGACCATATTCGCCTTACTGGTATGTTAGGCATCTTCAAAGTGAAGTCGGACTCTAGGGTTCACTTCGTTTGTAGTGTGTGTGTGTTTTGTTTGAAAAAACGTTTCATCTCAATTTCGGCGACTTTCAAATTTTCGGTCATTTTTTTGTTTACTTCTGCGAAAGTTATTATGAAGCTCTCCGAAAGTTACAATTGACATATATTTCTGGAGTCAAAAATGGCAATTTTGAAAACCTTTCTTCGTCGTGAAAAAAAAAACTAAAATACTTTTCGAAAAAAAATGGCTTGTGCTTTTTTTTTCATGTGGTGGTGGTGGAAATATTTCATCGAGTTGTTAAATAATTAAAAATAGAGTTGATAATAATACAATAAGTAAAAAACGAGTCGTTGATAAAAAAACGAGTAGAGAAAAAGAGTTGTTAATAATAATAAAAAGAGTTGTCAAATAGATGACTTTATGTAAATAGATAGCTTTGAGAACTTGCGTAAACAGTTTAAAGATTATTTTCTAAAGGTAGTTCAAAGGCTTATAAATGTATACTTGTGAAACTTGTGGTTTCGAGACAGGTCGTTTAGCCAATTTCAAAAGACATGTGAACCGGAAAAATCCGTGTAAAGTGATCGAAAATGTCAACCCTAATGTCAACCTAAACGGTGGAAATGTCAACCCAATCGGTGGAAATGTCAACCTAAACGGTGGAAATGTCAACCCAAATGTCAACCATGTCAACCCAAATGTCAACCATGTCAACCCAAACCTTGGTTCTATCAATTCATATTTACAAGTCAATTCAATTGCGAATGCAACTTCTAAATATTCATGTGAAAATTGTGGTAAATTTTTTACCACTCGACAAGCAAAGTCAAGACACAAGAAGAATGTCAATTGTAAGCCTCCTCCTGTAGTTTGTCAACCGGTTGTTGTCGAAACACAAATCCATCAGTCTCCAGAAGCAACAGACGATATCACAACATGCCCGTATTGTGAGATTACATTCTCTCGTGTGGATAGCCTAAAAAGACACATGGTCAAGTGCCAACTGAAGCATTCTGGAGGGAATATCAATACCACGAATAATAACAACACGACTAACAACAATAACACTAATTGCCACAATACGATAAACAATTATACAATAAACTATAACTCGTATGACAAGCCCTGTATTGAACATGTAACTAAAGAACAGGTAAAAGACCTTTATCTTGGTAATAACAGGGATTTGAAGAAACTCATTCATGCCGGGGTATGTGAGATATGGAAAAAGAAAGAGAACAATTCGTTCAAGTTGCCTTTCCGAGAAAACACGAAAGTCAAAGTACCGAAGAAGTGTTTTCGAGACAATGAGCCTATAGAAGTTTTTTCTGACGGGGAAGAACGACTATTTCCGGCGGACCATGTAGTCGAAGTCGTGTTACAGAAGGCGGCAGAAGTGTGTGAATCTATTCTACGACAACATCACAACGAGGAGACCATTCCGGGGAGAGGGGTTTTGAAACACGCGAACGTCCTTGAAGAGCTCGCATGCAACTTCCGAGAAGTCTGGGACGATGACAAGGTTTTTCGATCGGGGTATAAGCCGTTTGTGCGTACCGCGTTGTTAGAGTGTATGCGCGACAAAGAGGAAGAAGCAGAAGAAAACGAAACAGAAGGTCAAGAGTCATGACCGCATTTTCCCCCGCAAGGCTTCATGGTCTTCCGTGAAAACAAAAGTCAACTCATTTTTGAATATTTTTCTATTTTTGGTCCCATCTGATAAATAGAACCCGTATCTCCCGTAATTTAAAGTTATTCCGTCCCCGATGGCGAGAGGCAGAGCTGTCAACAGTTTGACATCCCTTTCCTTTATATCGTCGATGGATTTTTTGGTGTCGAGCAAATACTGTTTCAGAGAAATAAATGTTTTTCCCTCTTGGATCACTGGACCGAATTTGGCTTTTCTTACAGTGAATTCTTTACCGTCTACTTTGAATATGACAGGTTTACTTTCATCCGCGACTATTTTCTCGGAAACTTTTGAGTGCTTCATGTATTCCGCCACAAATGGTTGATAAAATGTATGCATCACGTTTCCCAGAATCTTCCTACCGGAAGCGATGGCGTCAAGATCCGTTTCCATCAACGCGGTGAATTTAGTGTTGATAATTCCGGAAAACCGTTTGACAAGAAAGTCATTGACCTTCATACCCGTCTCCGTCGGGGTGATGACACTTCTCTCCTCGAAGAAAGGCCTTGATTTGGCGTTCTTTTTTATATTTTTCGACTTACAGTTTAGCTGATATTCAATGTATTGTTTATGCTCTCCTTCGACGTTTCTTTTTTCGATGAATTGCCTCTCAAAAAGTTTCGCCAATATCGACGAGTATGTCGAGGGTCTACCGATACCTTCTTTCTCGAGCATCCTGATTACCTTGGGTTCGTTGAGTCTCGAAGGAGGGGTTTTCCATGTTGTTTTAGCGATAGCTGTCACAGATTTGGGGGAATCGTTTTGTTTTTTTATGGATTGTAAAACGTCTTTCAATCCTTTATTGCTGCTGATGCCGTAAACCTCTTTGAATCCCGGTTGGATCAAAACGGACGTTTTCCCTATAAAACATGTTTTGTTGTCGATGGAGTGATGTATATTAACATTAAGCTCTTCAAACGATGCAGGCTGCATCAGAGATGCAACAGCTCGATTGAAAATTAGCGCGTACAACTTTTTCTGATCGTTTGTCATCGACGACCTTTCAATTTGACCGGGTGATAAAATCTTGGCTGGGCGAATGGCTTCGTGAGCTTCCTGTGCGTTTTTAGCTTTTGATTTTGTATTCCTGTCTACGAAAGGCGATTTGAAATGGCTAATTATGTACTCTTTCAATTTTTCCTTCGCCTCAGTTGACAACAGGGTACTATCAGTACGCATGTAAGTTATTTTACCGCTCTCGTATAATTCTTGAGCAATTTTCATGGTGTGCTTCGAAGAAAACCCAAGTTTCGTGTAAGCCTCCTGTTGTAAGGTCGATGTTATAAACGGCGGCGGCGGGCTTTCTGATCGCACGAGTATTTTTGCGTCACTCAGGGTGAACACGGCTTTCAACATTTTCTTCATAAAATCCATCACATATTGATCAGAATCGATATGTATTATTATTCCTCCGTCTTTAGAACATAATTTACATTCATTTATACCAATTTTCCCCATGACAAAATCTGTTACGAATGTAAAGTATGAAGACGTTTTAAATTCTAATGCCTTTCTCTCGATATCACATATCATGGATAACAAGACGCTTTGGACACGTCCAGCGGTCATCAATCCTGAGCCTTTAAAGTTTTTCCACAGTAATTGTGTCAACTTGAACCCGATTAAGCGATCCAATATCCGTCGTCCTTGTTGCGCGTCAACCAAATGATAATCGATGTCTCGTGGATTAGCAACAGCCACTTTCAATGCAGCTTCGGTTATCTCATTGAAAGAGATTCGTTTGTAATTTTTCAATCTATACATTTCCTTCAAGTGCCAAGCTATCGCTTCACCCTCTCGATCTAAATCGGAGGCAAGCCAGATGACTTTAGAATTCCTTATTTTTTGTCCCAGGTTATCGATAACTTTCGCTTTCCCAGATATCTTCTCGTAATGAGCCACCCATTTTTGAACATCTATTCCCGAATCTGTCCCCGGTTTATTTTTCACCAAATCTCTGAGATGACCAGAGGACGCGACAACTTCAAATCTGCCGAATTTTTTAACTACATCCGGCTTATTCAGATACTTACTGATTGTTTTACATTTGGTTGCAGACTCTACTATTACCAAGTTATCCATTGATTTGACACCAGGAATTATTTTTAGATTACCCGACGCAGAATTGACATTTAAATTTGGGATAAAAAAATCAGTAGTACTGTGCGAAATTGCTATGCCTCGTTCCATTACCTTCTTTGTATGACCCTCCGTCCACCTTATACAACCAATTGGCATAATCGTCTTGCTTATTAGGGATTTGTGTATTGGGCATAGTGAAAAATTGTCTGTAACTTGTTTTCCTGTCGAATACATCATCGATCTCTCGATACGTTTGATCGTGAAAGAAAGCATCATTCATCTTTGTCTTCACAATGTTGTCGTCCACGTCACATGCCTCCGGCCTATCGGGATTTTCAGAGTATTCATGCATGAGCACGTTCATGAACGGGTTCTGCTTTTTCGGTTTTGTACAGTCGATCGTTTCAACCGTATCGACAGAGTCGCCTTTTTCGTTTTTATTGAAAGCTTTATATTCCGAGTATAATTCTCGTTTCGACAAGTAATACATCGCAGTTATTAACATCGTGCATGCAGTCACGGTGAAAATGCTAGAGTCGTTGAAAATCAAATAATGAATGATACTCACATACAAAGCCAGGCGCACGATGCTATTAAGTTTCTCATTCAAATTCATGGAGTCAGTTGGGACGAATTTGTCGTAATCTGATAAAAATCCAAATATATCTTTATACCAAATTCCTGCGCTCATTGATATATTCCAAGAAAAAAAAATGCGATTTTTCACAAAATCTAAAAATTCTGATGAAATTATGATCAAATGGCATGATTCAACACAGCCCAACCCACGCCGCCACAATCCGCTCGCACATCTGCAAGATGGCAAGAACTAAGCAAACCGCGCGGAAGTCTACCGGGGGGAAAGCCCCGCGTAAGCAGCTTGCCACGAAAGTTGCACGCATGAAAGCCAGACCCCAAGCAGGTGGCGTAAAGAAACCTCATCGCTACAGGCCCGGCACAGTAGCGCTCCGAGAGATCCGCAAGTACCAGAGGTCGACCGAACTTCTCATCCGCAAGCTTCCTTTCCAGCGCCTTGTTCGCGAGATCGCTCAAGACTTCAAGACAGACATGAGATTCCAATCGCATGCTTTACTTGCTCTTCAAGAAGCTTCTGAAGCCTACTTAATTGGTCTTTTCGAGGACACGAACCTATGTGCCATTCACGCCAAGCGAGTCACGATCATGCCTAAGGACATCCAATTGGCGAGACGCATCCGTCACGAGAGATGAAATGACGATGACGATGAATTTCGCGGTGGGATATTTATTCATTCATCGTCATCGTCATCGGTAGTGAACGCATCATATTCACTTTCATCTGAGCTTTCTTCGAGTTGTAGCTTACGTTGATAGGCTATATTCTGTAATTTAACCTCTTCCTCGAAATCACTCTGTTTTATTTTTTTACCTTCAAGTTCTTCGTCTGACTCAACATATTCGAAAGACGATTTCATAAATCCTTGATAATCCGGATCGTAGTTTGGATTCAAGCTGTACTCCAACTCTCTTTCGTTAAGCTTCTGTGCTGCAAGCATTTTCAACGACAACATAAAATGTAGATCGATGCCTTTGAAATCATACAGTTGTCTGTCAGATTTACGTTCGAACCGGAAATGCAGCCTGGACAATTTCCCTATCGGGTGAAACTCTTTATATTTTACCGAGAAGAACTCATTCTTATTGCCAGCATACCCGGACTTTACATCGATCGTAAACAAAGCCAGCCCTGGAGACACGTCATTCGCGTCATAACTTCCTCGAGAATGATTCTCTATCTCTGGACACCTTAAAATAACATAGTTTTCGGTTACCATGTTAATGATTCCAGGCGGTACAATCTTAAATTGCACATCATATAACGTACTGTTTACGGTATAATCTGATACCGAATCATCATTCTTAAAAGCCTCGATTAAATCAATTCTCCGTGCGTCTGCTATGTTGTCATTCTTCACGTGATATACTTGGTAACTTACATTTAATACCCTCATGAAGTTCATCGGATTTAAGTTTCTCATCAAATATTTCGAGGCGTCGAATTCTATGAAATAATCCTGATTCTCGTCAACGTTGTAATTTACCTCCAGTAAGAATTCTTGTTTGATTGTTGAATGTGATGATTTAAAGTACAACATATTCTTCCCGATTGGTGCATTTGGAATCTCTTTTACCTTTATCTTGAATTGATTCAGAAATACAGATACTCTTGTCGAGTCTGTGAAAAATTTAACCGCTGTATCTTCATCTTCTCCGGATAAATCTTCGGTTACATGAACTGGATCTTTATCATCAAAGTTATAATTAGAGATCCTAGAGGCATATGTATGGTCCGCATCGAGCGATAGTAAATATTCCCCGTTCGGCATTAAGAATGTGTATTTAACCTCAACAGAATGTTTGCGTTCTTGCAAATCCGTAACAACTATTTTGATTTTTCCGTCGAAGCAGAAAAGTGAATGTAATTTAGTCAGGTCATATTCTTGTTGATTTACCTTAATTGTTTCTATTAACAGACAACAGTTGAAATGAATGAATGGTAACTGTAATTCCAATTCTGCAATTCCGCCTTCTTCTTGTCCATCTGATGTAAAAAAGTCGCTAGAATCGATTTCAACGTTATATACATGAGAAGCCAACTTCTTTCTATCAATTATCGTTTCACCTGAGGAAAGTGGATATAAATACTGCTTCGCTCGCTTGAGATAATTTAACGTATCGTAAGTGCCGTCTGACTCCGACGCGTGAAGATTAAAACCCAATATTGGTTTTAGGGGGCTTTTGAATACGCGATTATCCATAATAAACGGACTCAACGTCGACTCTAACTTCAGGAAGCCTTTTGTTGCTATATCCGCGTCAGCTTCCAAAGCGAGACTATCCGCCTCTACATTGAATGTTACGTCACTTTCACGGAATAGTGTTGTAAGTGCAGATAACAACTTTTCTGCTGCGTTGAAATCATTTGGTAAAAGAATTTTGTCTCTAAATTCATTAGAAACTACCTGGTTGTTGTTGTCGTCAGTACTATATTCGTACGACCACAAGTTCAATTTGTTATTATGATCATCGACCGTAAATGTCGTACGAGGGATCGCTGCATTCAATACTTCGACCCCTATCACATTTTTGAATGGCTCGGGAAATTCAATTACAAATTCGCTAGGGGTTCGGTATACCTTCTTGTCGCGCTTACTAGAATCAATCAGTAACACGATATTTTCTTTTGTGGAGTGTTTATACAGATAATGAATATCGTCGATAGTCATCTATCCTAACTAAATTACATATATGTTTTTTTCAAAACCAATGTGGCGCGCAAAAAAAATCTAAAAAATCAGCCTCTTCCTGTTCCGACCCCGTTTTCATCAGCCACGACGAACTTGCAAGTGTTTTGATCACATACTTGTACATACTTTTCAGCCAGCATCGTCGTGGGTGTTTTTTCTCCTTTTTTTAAACACGTCGAGCAAACAAATTTTTCCTCGACCGATTTCATGATTTGAGAGGCGTTGTTCATCAAAAACATTCTCTCGTCATAACTTGCCATAGGCGTGAGTTTCTGACATTTACCACTGTAATCTGTAAAAGCTCTCCCGTCTGCCATTCTGTTGTATTCACAGAGGTCGACGTAGTTTTTTTCTTCTTCAGATTTTGGTCTTTTTCCACATTCTTTACACTCGGCCATTTTTATATTTATCAGACATTTTTTTTCAAACATGTAATTTCAGTCTTGGTTTAAAATATATTTGTTGAACGACTTGCGTGTTTTCCCTTATAACGCGCTCCACAAAATCGTATAACATATCGAGTTGCATCTTATTCTTCGCTCCGTTTATCGTTACAGCCCCACTTTGAAAAAAAGCCACAGTTATCCGCTTGCAGTGTGTTTTCGTCCCTTTACCGCTGCACCTTAGTTCACAATTACATTTGCCGTTATACGAATCATCAGATATGAAATATGACAGTTTTACTCCTTGATATATGCACGGCTCGTACGTGCAAGCGTATCCCGCGTCCAATAAAACTTTGTGCAGAGCATTCCTATTTATATTGAACAAAACTTTGAAATCGCAATTCATTAAGCATATCTTCAGTCCCGAGTTGTTGATACCATCAACGTTTTCAGCAATTTTGTTCCCCATATTCTCCAAATCCTTGACTACCTTTATCAATTCGTCGACTATTTCGCTTCCTGCGGCAACGTCCTTTACACCGGTCATCTGAACATTTCCATTTTTGAATAACTTTACATTGTATTTCACTCCTCCTTTGTGAAACACGAATGTCATCTGATTATCAAAACGCTTCCGAACAGCGGATTTATTTATCATGTTGCGCTTCGGTTTTCTCCCAGATTCACCTTTTGAATTGGTTTCCGTTTTGCTCGCACCATACTCTACATATTTCAGATACGGATTGATTCCAATTTCAATGCTTTCAAACAGAGTTGATAAATTCACACATGATTTAATCGATCCTGTTGCTGTAATTGTAGAAACACGATACGAAGTTAATGAAAACGGTTTTAGGGGTAACTGATCCATAATTTATATATTACATGCAAACTCTTAAGTGGTTTTTTTCATCCGACAATCGCTTCATTCGAAATTGTGATGATAATCTGAATTATGCACAACACATAATAGATAACCTAAGTCGCATCTTCGTCACAACTACTATACTAGACCTACTGCACCGAACTGACCAATGCCGCCCAAGAAGAAATCAAGGTATGAGCGTGCATCCGATGTCAACGAAGACGAGTTATGGCCGGAGATGCGTAAGCAGAATGACATGATATACAAAGCATTATGCAGTATCAATGACAAACTACTGCAAATACAAAACGATAACAACCGACACAAGCTCGCGCAACATATGCTGCTTTCGCAGGCCGCCGGGGGTCTTGCGCAGCAGACCGGGAAGCTTGTTGGAAAAAGAACGCGTGAAGATGAAGACGATGATGGCGATGCGGGCGATGCGGGCGATGCGGACGATGATGAAACAGCGGGAGATTCCGAAGTACCATCCCCCAAAAGAAAAGAAACCCTAACGCAAGATGCTGCGAAGCAAAGGGTAAGTCATCAGAAAAAAGGGTATAAATCACCACGTAAGGCAACGGTTAAGACGTCCGTGTTGCCGCCTTCTCGAGGCAGACACGACGCCGTCAAAAGCCCCCCATTCCCTTTCGCTGATGGTTTTCATGAGTGAGTAGAAATTTAAATTTTAAATTTTAAATTTAAATTTAAATTCAAAAGTACAATTAAGTTTTACCACTCTCCGAGATTGTCTGCAAACGAGTTGAAAGCACAAACCTCCTCTTTTTTTGATACATCGGATTTACTGCATATTATACCATTTACTTTCACAAATCCATCTCCGACGGTCTGTAAATTATTCCCGGCACGGTGAGAGCCCACATTTTGATGGTTCGCCCCAGGTGTATCTATTTGCTGATTAAAGTCGTAAGCGTCCGCTTTCACGGGAAAGTCCCTGTATTCTACTCCGGGTTTGAACTTCTCACCAGTGTAATGTCCACCATTAACACTTGGTTCCGGGGCTTTTACATATCCAGTAGCTCCAAATTCATACGTCTCATGTTTTTGTATCGAATTGTAAGGCGTAATCTTGTATGTCATATTATATATTAAGATAGGATATATTTTTTAAAATCAAAACAGGTCGATGGTCTCGTTTATCACTTTACAAGCCATCGAATCATCGTATGTTTTTGATCGATTTACGTTGAAAAAAATCTGTCTGTGTCGGTCACCTCTGAAATTATCTGAAATTTGAAAATTGAGATATACGGATTGATTCAACTTAAACGTGAATCTTTGATTATGAACTATGTCATGTATCATTTCATTCGACGGAAATGCAAAGACTGATTTGTTTTTCTTGTCATAACTTACTTTCAGAAAATCGAGATTATTCTTAGAAAAATGAGCGCAATTATCGATAATCATCTCTTGAACATACTCGTTGCCGTCATCAGATATATGCTCTAAACTGCCGTTTGAAGTGTTCATACTTGATTTCTTGAAATACTTTCGCTTTTGCCTCATCTTCTCAAACACTTTTTTGAATTTTTCATCGCTCAAATTTACTAAGTACCTGGAACTTGGAACAATGTCACGAGTTTTTAAAACATAAATTTCAGCGTGATTTATATTTTCATCCATAAGTGGACCCTTCATCATTTGTATTTTACATTAAAACTTGCCTTCCTTTTAAGTGGATTTTATGATTATCAACTTGTCGTAAATAAACCAATATATAGCAAGTCCAAGTGTCAAATATATACTCTGTTCCACGTACGCACTCACGCTGCTCGATGTTCCGTCTTTCGAATACAACATAACGTGATATGTCACCAGAATTAACATATATTTTATTACATCTTGTATAAATTGTCGCAGTTCTTTCGGAACTTCTATTACATACTTTACTCCATCGAAAATGAGCATCATAAATTGAAGTATATAACAAAAATTATTTGTTCAAACTCACGCACCACCCTCAAAAGGGTCGAATTTGTCAACAGCGTGCACCAAGTCCTCAGAAGTTGTATTTCCTGGGCTGTCTTTCTTCTCTTTCTTCTCCTTCTTCTCTTTCTTCTCCTTCTTTTCCTTCTTTTCCTTCTTTTCCTTCTTCTCTTTCTTTTCCTTCTTTTCTTCGTTTGGTTCTTCGTTCGGACTTGACAAGTCATCCGCAGTTCCGGCAACAGCTTCAACAGCAGCAGCAGATTCAGCCTTTTCGGCCGCGGCCTTTTCAGCAGCTTCAACAGCAGCGACAGCTTCAGCAGCGGCCTTTTCGGCGGCAGCCTTTTCGGCAGCTTTTTTCGCTTTCTTCGCCGCCGTCTTTTCGGCAGCGGCTCTTTCAAGAGCTGCGTGTTCATCTATTATTTTATCTGCGGCTTCTTTCTCCGCGGCCTCCATTTCTTCGGCAGCCCGTTTAGCGGCGGCCTTCTCTTCGGCAGCCCGTTTAGCTGCAGCCTTTTCGGCGGCAACCTTTTTGATTGCGGCAGCTTTTTCAGCCGCGGCCTTTTCAGCGGCAGCCTTTTCCTCAGCGGCGGCCTTTTCCTCAGCGGCGGCCTTTTCCTCAGCGGCGGCCTTTTCCTCAGCAGCGGCCTTTTCCTCAGCGGCGGCCTTTTCCT
>Ga0181413_1000148_pt1 | contig 19514 bp, 37 predicted proteins | sample 36SPOviralmetaG_FD_130111 | JGI IMG/M metagenome (GOLD analysis project Ga0181413, IMG submission 130111) | Marine viral communities from the oligotrophic San Pedro Time Series (SPOT) site, San Pedro Channel, CA, USA - 36 SPOT_SRF_2012-09-28 | ecosystem: Environmental > Aquatic > Marine > Strait... | reverse complement strand
ATGTTCTTTTCTCTTTTGATTAACTTCATCAAGCCACAATTCAAATTTACTCATAGGTTTTATCTTTAGTGTTATTAATTATTTACATAGTAAATATACGAAAAATAAATGAGAAATCCAAGCCGAAAGTGAATTATTTTAAAATAATTTTGTTGGGTCACCAAACTGTCTATATCTAAATTGTGGGTCTAATCGTTCATTGAGTAGATTAGAATCTATATTAGGTATCGCCCATTCTTGTATTATCTCTAAAGATTTGATTCTATCTTCTCCATATAAATCCTCATACCAAGTTATCGGTATATTAAGAATAGTAGATAGTTCTTTAAGTAATTGTTTTGATTCAATCAAATCTACTTGCTTCTTCTTTTGTAAAAAATTATTAATATATTCAGATGGTATCTCTTCATACTTGTATTTTAAATGTACCGATTTTTTATCATAATCCATTTTGTAATGTAAGTTTATATAACTTTCCAAGTGGATTTTATAATCTCTCCTATCTAATAAAATAATTTTATCAAATTCTTTTGCAAACAAGGTAATAGAAAATTCTTTATCTTTTGTGTATTTTGGTAAAGGTAATTGTTGAATATTAGAATTATCAGAAAATAGAAGGTGCTTAACAGCAATATCTGTTTTATATGAATCCCATCTTAGAGGCCATGGATATTTATTTTTATGCAAGGGTCTATTATATGGTTCAGATATTTTTTCAAAACCTTGGTCAGCTATTCTATAAAGTAGAGTAGATGTTCCTGTTCTAGGTAGAGCAAGTATTAATACTTTCATTACGCATAATTTTGCAATAACCTTAGTATCTCATCTAAAGATTCATGTCTGTGGTTATCTAATAGATTAACTGAGTAAACATATTTAGATTCTTTAACCTTTGGTACTTCATGTATAGCGGAATCATTAGCAAACTTTAAATCAATTTGTTGAGGGTCTCCACAAAGAATCATAGTAGAACCTTTACCTAATCTACCCAATACCATACTAAGTTGTTGTTTAGTTAAGTTTTGAAACTCATCTACAATGACACAAGCATTATCAAATGTTCTACCTCTAAAGTGAGATAAAGATACCAACTCAATCTTTTCATCTGCTTCCATCTTTTGTAAAATGGCAGGTTTGTTATAAACCTTTCTCATATTAGAACGAATTGGAACTAACCAAGGCTCCATCTTCTCATCAAGTGAACCAGGTAGGTATCCATTATCCTCGTTTGATACGGTTGGTCTTGTTATAATGATTTGGTTTATCTTTCGTTGAAAGTACATATCTAATCCAATTTGTACTGCAAGTAATGTTTTTCCACTTCCTGCTTTTCCAAGAACAAAGTTATAAGGATGATATAAGATATTTGTCTTAGCCATCTTTTGTTCTTCTGATAATGATATTGAAAATCTAACCTTTCCCTTTGGTGGGTTTTTGCTAATGTTTTCTGTTGCCATTTTTTCTCTTTCTTTTTATTTTAAATTAACTGTTGTTTTCTAAAACTAGAATATACATTAACTATTGGTATATTATATTTTAATAATACTGCAGTTAGTGCACTTCCTTCACCATAACCAATTCCATGTCTACTGTACCTATTTAGTTTTTCGTTCTTCCATGTTCGGTTACCAAAATTACGTTCTACAATAGATTGTAATTCTATTATATCTTTTTTTATATTTTCAAAATCAGTTGTATATGGTAAAGATATTAATGCTTCTTGAACATATATATCTGATTCGTTTTTTATATTTAAATGATTATGTATTTCTTTTCTTGTTGATTCAAATACATTTGATAAATGTATCGGAGTTGATGTTATATTATATACATAACAAGATTTATCATCATAATCTATGTTGCCATAATATTGTAATTTATCTACATCAATATAAGTAATTCTTTTTCTTTTTGATTCCATTAAATCCATTAAGAATATCAACTTATCATAATAACTGAATTCTTTCTTTTTATATTCGTATGTATCAGAAATGAACCATTCACTACAATCAGTTAATATATTTGTTTTTTTAAAGTTATTAAAAGTTATAATATCTTTCTTCCAATCAAACACCAATTCCTTTCCTACACACAATGTTGCAAACTCCATCATATTAAACTTTCTTTTCTAGGATACCAAACTACTAATACAGTTCGGGTTCCTTTTGTTATTGGAGTTACTTCATGTGGAGATACACTTCCATTATATCTTGCAACATCTCCTCTGTTTCTGAATTGTGTTAGTTCATCATTTAAATGAAAATCTCCTCCCTCGTATTCATCTTTTAATATTATTACAAATGTATCTGCTGAATTTGTATCTCTATGTCTATTTGAGTATGCTCCAACATTATAATTGAACGTATGTATTGTTATTGGAATTATATTTTCTATTCCTAAAATATCAGATAAAGCTTTATTTAAATCTTCATTAGTAGTTGAATAATATTCTATTTCAATATTAGGTAATACTGAATATCTGTGTTCGTAAATGTGTTCTTGAATTGGTGTTAACTTTCCTTCTTGATTATTCTCTGTTTTACTTGTGGTACTAATCAATTTTTCTAATACACAAACTTCTTCTTCTGATATTTTGTAAATCATAATAAATTATTTATGTAAGTAGCTCCACAATTAAAGTTTAATCTAATAGGTGCTTTGTTCCACTTATCTACATAAGCATATCCATAATCAGTTCTACTCATTACTTTCTGAATACAATATGCGTATAACTGATATCCTGCGTTTCTTGGTACAACTTTTTTAATTACATATGTTCCACCTGAATAGTTTGAGTTTGGTGTTGGTAAATCTTTTACTTTTTCAATCCAATCATATGTTAAGAAATCACAAGTCCAAAACCAACCACATACTTCTCCTTTAAAATATTGTATAAAACAAGAACACCCAACATCAAATCTTTTTTTAAGATTATCAATATCAGGTCTATCTTTCCAATCGGATAGTGTTTCATTAATACTATCGATTATTTTCAATAAATCTTTTTCTTGGGAATATTCAGAAATCTCGATGTAAGAGTATCTATCATCAAGGTCACAAGGCATTTTGAAGTCAGGTGCAAAGATTCGCATCTGAACATATTCATCTTTATTCATAGTAACAGTATTAGTTGTTACTTATAAATATAGTTTATTAAGAATGTTTACTTACAAATGAAGTTAAAAATTTTGCTAAAATAGAATCAACTCTACTATCTTCTGTTGAAGATAATGCATAAGATGGTCGATTCTTAATATCACTAAATTTTACTTTTTTATATATTTCTGGCTTTATCATATTATTTGTTGTGTACTATTATTCCGTTAGCAATATATGAATGTAACGCATCTACTGTTATGTTATAAACTCGTTCATCTTTATCAGAACGAACTATTCTTATATCTTCAATTTTTATCCATTCACCATCTTTGTTAATTTCATCTCCAACTTTTAAAACCTTTGGTTCTTGTCCAGAAGCATATGGTTCTTGCTCTGGATAGGGTACTAATGATTTCCAACCTTCTTTGGTTAAGAATGGATGTTCTGGTGTGAACTCTATTTTAGTATCATTAATTGTATATAGTGATGGCTCGTCTCCTAATGATTTACAAGCATCAGCATGAGAATCAACAGTATGTCTGTGGTCTGTTGCGGTTACGATAGAGGATTGTATTGATTCACCATTCCATCCTAAAACAGAATCTCCAACAATAATATCTTCAATTGATTTTACATCACCATTAGATAATGATATTTCAGTTCCTGCTGCGAAGCAAGTGATGAACTTATTGTGTACCAATATATCTTCAGCAAAGAAGTTGTGATTATCACCAACACTTAAAAGATTATAAACAGTAATTTCTTTTTCTATAAGTTCGATAGAATTTACTAGGTGTTTATCTAATAGGGATGTTCCATTAAACTTCCAACATACATCACCATCAATTAACTTACCAGCAATTACCCATTCCTGTCCTTCTACATAAAAAGGATGTTCAAATGTTGTGGTAATTTTAGAACCATCTTTGAAAGTTATAATTACTCCTTCAGTTGATTTAGATTCTTTAACATCTCCAACGATTGCTTCTTCATGTATATCTTCTTCTAAATTAAAAGAAAGTACTACATCTCCTTTAGCTATATCTTCTATATTTTTTACTTCATCATCGTTTATTCTAATTTGTGTACCTGCAACAAAACAGTTGTGAACAATTGGTGTATAGTTACCTACTGAAGATGATATAATGTAACTATCAATTTCTTCAATATCACTATCAGCCATCCAAACATCATGGTCTGCAACTGCCATGTATGATGAACTAACCTGAACCAATGTATTATCAGTACTTACTATGAAATGGTCTTGTGTTAAATCACCAGCCTGTTCATATTTGATTTCATTTGATGATGTGTTATATACTAATACAGCAAATTCATCTGATGTTAGAATTTGGTCGTTATTCATTAAGTTAACTTCAGCAAATAGATTATATGGTGATTGAAATGTATCATGTGATTGAACCTGTGATGCAGATATAATCGAACCATCTGGTAATGTATCTCCTGATGATGTCCAATTAATAAAATCATCAAGGCTATCTCCATCAGGTAAACCAGGAATATAAAATCCTTTTATACTTTGTGATACACTAAGGTCTGATAATAGTACTGGATTATTAGAACTATCAATCATTGAATGAGAAACAAATATACCTGATTTTTTATTTTGCAGATAATTAGTTCCAAACTCAAATGAGTGCTTTACATTAAGTATGTTTACTACATTTGATTCAGAATAATCCTCTTGAAATCTTTGTTCATCCGACTGTGGTATTGTAAAGTTACTTTCTACTTTATATCTTCCTATATTTACAATTTTTAATCCACTATCAGAATATAATATATCGTAACTTCTAATAGATTGTACTTTTTCATTATCTACTTGAGCTTCATTGTAGTGAAACTTTTCAACATGGAATACTGATAAATCAAGTGTATCAATTAAGTTCTGATATCTTTGTGCATCTGTTGCTCCATCTTGTATTCCTAAGAATCCAAACTGAACTGGCATTTGTGCCCATGTTGCCTTTATTACAACATCTGGTAAATGGTTGTCATCATTTACACTTGAACTTAATAACCCATCGGATTCATAAGCACTTGAAGATGCATAATATTCTGGTACCATTGCCGAAGCAGTATATTCATGAAATAAGTTTAATAATTTTGTTTTAGATTTAGCATAAGTTGAATCAAATATAGCAGATTCATCATATGCCAATCTTAGTATAAATTTTTCAGAAGAATCTTCTACAACATCAGGATAGATATCATAGGTTCTTTCTTTCTGTAATGTTACTGATGTAATAAAAGTTGCGTTTGATTCTATATCAGATTGTAGATATTCTACAAAGTTTTCTTGAAATTCTTTATAAATTATAGTAACATTTGTAATACTATTTGTGCTCCAAATAGCATATAAATCTGTAAAGTCGTATCTAGTGTCAAATGTATTTGATGTAAATCCTGTATCGGTGTTTACCTCTACCAATCGTAATTCACTATTGGTATCGATTACATAATCACTTGAAAATAATGTTCCCTTCATATCGGTTGTTCCTGTTGTATATGGATGTTCTTTATATAAATATACCCTTTTTTGATTTTGATTTGTCTTTTGGAGTATTATGATTAAGTTTAGTTTCGTATTTTACAATCTTAGAGCACATTTCATAATTTTCTGTATTCGTAAACCATTTTTTTGATTCACTTAAGAAATCTTGATATTGTGTTTTTGGTATAGATAATAAAGCATTCATATGTGGATGAGCCATAAAAACTACATTTGGCCAATCTAAATCTATTGCCTTAAATACTTCAGGTGTTATTTGTTTAAATATAGAATCACCTCTTGGATTTAGAAATCTTTTTACTCTTGGAGATGCTCCTTCATATATAAGATATCGTTTCCAACTTAATGTATTAAATGATTTTCCTTTTTGCATTTATACTCTCCTTTCTTTTCTCCCAAATAAACCTCTTCTTCCTATGTTATCATCATCATTATCATCAACAATAGTTGGTGGGGGAGATATTACTGTGGTTCTTGGTGCTTCTGTAACAGACTTATTTGTTTCGGTTTGAATTGGAGTATTAGTTACTATTGGTGTATCATTTGCTTCTCCTGATTCTATCTGTGCATCTATATCATCTTGTAATGGAAATCCAAGTTTATCATTTATATTTATAGAGTTATCTAATATACCAGCAGATATTTCATCATAAGTATCAACATCCATAGTACTTAACTCTTGAGCATCTATTATCTGTATTTCAGTACTAGTGTTATCAACTAAGTAATCTATATATCTTAATACATCCTCAATTGTGGTTATCGTATCACTAATCTCTACTTGTGCATAATCTTCAGGTATACTAAATTTGGGTGATTTAGCATAATTTCCTATTAAAGATAATGGTAATTGCATAATAGTTACAGTATCTATGTTAACGTATGGGTTTGTAGATTGTGAGTATGCATCAAGTTCTCTTTTAAATTTATCAGATGTCCATTTAGAATTAACCTCCCCATCATCATCAACAAAATGTATAACAAATCTAAATGAAGAATCATCTAACACATTAACATCTTTATGAGAGTTAGGAGTAAATTGAATTGAGTTACCCTTAAACTTTCCATTATATTGGATTGACCCACCACTTGATTTATAAGAATCAGTAGGTTGTTTTTCTAAGTCAGCAAAAGGATAGTTGTTTCTTAAAGAACCAAATATATCTTTTTTTGTATATACCTTAGTATCAACAGTACTAGTTCCTTTAAATGGAGCAGGAAGTGATTCATCAAATCTTACACCTCCCAATTCTTCCATCCTTAAATTAGATACACCAGTAATTGCATCAAAAGATTCTTCGGAAGTTTCTTTTACCGTTTCGTTTGCTGTTTCTACTATATTAATAGGCTTAACAGTATTACTCGGTTTAGGTACTGAGCTTCTCTTTTTAAATATAGGGATTAGATTTGGTCCTTTTTCCATACCTATAAATATTATAGATATAAATTGTCAAGATTTTTTTCGATTGTAATTTCTTTATATGCCTGTTCTATTGCACCATGAAAGTCTAAGGTACGGTCTTGTTCTCTTAGTTCCCTAGATAAACCAAGTACCTCATCCCTTATACCAAGTGAGTGGGATTTATACAATAATTCTTCTGTATATTTTTCTGATGTTGACATGATAAAAGATTCTTATACTAATAAGTATTACAATCCGCCATATTCATCATCATAAAACTGAATATTTATTCCAGCTTCTTCTAACATTGAGAAACTTCTGTGATAGTTCTCTTCCCAATGTTTGCCTTTAGTAGTAACACCTCGTTCACAAAAGATTCTTGTGATACCAGCATTTATGATTCCTCTTGCACAATCTGAACAAGGGATTCCACAACTAAGATACATAGTAGTTCCTTTAGTAGATACTCCTATTCTTGCTGCGTTATAGATAGCGTTTCTTTCTGCGTGTTCAAACCAAAAGTATTTTTCTGGTCTTTGTTGTCTTTCTCGTAGGTTATCTTTTAATCCCCTTGGGAATGAATTATATCCCGTAGATACAATTTCCTTATCTTTACCAACAATGATTGCACCGATTTGTGTACTCTCATCTTTGGATTTAAGTTTGACTGTGTGAGCCAATGTTCTAAAGTATTCTACCCATCTCATATTATATAATTATACTTGTTCCCATTTTATATCTTCTATTATTTCACAAAACCAATAATTTCCTTCTCTTTGTACTTTGAAGGCTGTATCAACACCTAACCATTCTTTTATCAGATTAACATTCTTACATCTTTCAATCGGTATAATTGCATGAACAATATATGGTGTGTTATTAATATATCTTATCGGTCTTTTATACGAAGGGAATCTCATTTTTTATATTCATCATAAAAATTCTTGGCCATTACACCAATCATTATAATTCCCCAAGATTCTAATAAGTTTAAATTTAAATTAACTGATTGAGAAAAATGAGATATTGCTACCGCTATTAATATAAAAAGAATATTTCCTATTATTAAGTTTTTCATAATTTATTATATTTTGAGCCTTTGGAGGGACTCGAACCCACGACCTGTTGATTACAAATCAACTGCTCTAGCCAGCTGAGCTACAAAGGCTTAGTTTTATAGTTTTCTTAACTTTTTAATTTCTTGTTTGGTAATAGAACCTATTTTATTACCTACTTGTATAAATACAATCTCTGTATCAAACGAGTATTTATCTAATCGGTATGAATCTTCTACTATCTCATAATCGTTTTTACCACTAATCTTTTTTAGATTAGGAATAAACTTAGTTTGGAATTCTTTTTTTGTAATTGTAAGTTTTCCAAATGATTTAGTTAGTACACCACCAATATAAGTTCCATCAGAATTTTGGTCCTCAAATGTAATTACTACGTTACCACTATCCGCTGATAACCTAAAATTCTCCCCAACAAAGTTTTGTGAACTAAGTAAGGAAGAAGTTAGAAGTAATATAAATAAGAATACCTTATTCATTATCCAATATGTTTTTTAACTTTTGAATTACCAAATAGTAAATATAAACTCCATACTAATGATACCAATAAACATACTATGTAAATAGGACTTTCCAAAGGACTTACAAATGGTGCTTGGTTTTCCAAATCAAAATTCGCTCCACTATTAGGATTTAATCCCTCTACTACAAATGATAATAAAAATGTTAGTACAGTTAGTAATGTTGCTTTGTTAGGAAAGAATGCGTTGATTCTTTTATAAGTTGTTGCTAGTGAAAACCATATCATTGGTATAACTAATAACGCTCCTAATAAAACAAGAATACCGGCTAATAATCCATTACCACCTGCTGTCATTATTCCTATTCCTATTCCAATAAGAATTCCGATTGGAATAATAAATAATAGTAATGCTAATCCTCTAAGGAAATAGTCTGTTCCATTGATGGTATTTTTGAATTGAAAGTATTTACCAAACTTCTCTTTTAATTTACTCATAATTGTGTTTTTAAAATCAGTAGTTATTACTACCATTATGACTCATGTCATTGTGGAGGATATCGGATTCGAACCGATGACCCCTACGGTGCAAGCGTAGTGCTCTAGCCAACTGAGCTAATCCCCCTTTTGCGGAGAAGGAGGGATTCGAACCCCCGGTACGTTGCCGTACGCTGGTTTTCAAGACCAGTGCATTCGACCACTCTGCCACTTCTCCTATCATATTAAAAATTCTGTCTTAATGCAAAGAAATCATCTCTCATCTGTTGAACTTCTTTTAATAACTTATCATTAGTTATTGGAATCTTTTTTGTAATATCTTCTGTTAATTTTTCCAACTTCGATTGAGTATCGTTTTCAATATGTAATTGTAACTCCATTATCATTGTGTGGATTTTATCCAAATCAGAACCATGTTTTCTGGTTGTTTCAATATAGTATTTCGAAACTCTATTGTTAGTTTCATTGTGTAAATCGTTTACTCTTTTTTGTAATTTATATACCCCTCTCGCTAATAAGATACATGAGATAGATAAAAGTACTATTGCTAATATAATCATAATTTTAATTTTGTACTCGGTAGGGGAATCGAACCCCTCTTACCAGGATGAAAACCTGAGGTCCTAACCGATAGACGAACCGAGCATAAGTTTCTTTTCAGAATATCTAAATGAAAACTTTAATAGATAACTGAAAAATAAATCTCCTAATATAGAGTTTATAAAGAAAGGTATTGCCATTGTATAACAAAGTAAAAATCCTTCTATTGTTTTTGGATAACCACCTAACCAAACTCCAAAGTTGGTGATAATAAAAAAGATAAGAGATGATATAAATACATTCTTAACTTGTATCTTCTTCCAATATAATCCTAATAAACTAATTAAGAAGAATGAACTATATACCCATATCGATATAGAATAGAATCCTAAATATAAATCAGATATTCCCATTGCAATAATAGGTAATAATAACCCAAACCATTTATTTCTAAATGTTGTTGAACCAAATAATGCTAATGCCGTTATTGGTGTAAAGTTTGGTGGATGTGGTATTAATCGTATCACAACTGCAAACAATAAAAACCCTATAATAAGTAACTCTCTTTTATTCATTATATATAAGTATATATTATTTTAATAATTGTCAGGATACCAATCATCATAGGTATCTTTATTTTTATGTTTTGATTTTCGTTTAAAATCTTTTTTAGATTTCTGTACTTTCTCAGTCATCTTCTTTCCAATATGATGAGAAGCTTCACCATATGACATATCATCCCAACTCAATGTTTCTTGATATTTTTTATTCTTTCGTTTCATTACTAAAATATAGAATCATTATAGTTTAATTTCTCGTGCAGTTCCTTCAGTTTCTTCAGTTGGGTCATCTCCTACTAAGTTCATAGTACAATCTTTTCTATGTCTTGTATATTCGTTTCTAGTAAATGAATCTGTTCTATCGGTTATGAACTCCATTCCGTAAGTTCTATCTCCCTCTGTAATAATGTATGTTAGTTTTCTCATATCTTTATATAATTATTATTTCATGTAAAATTGTACAAACAAGATGGATAGACACAATCCCATTTGAATCCAAACTTTTCTTGTCATTTCTTGGTCAAAGAACCATTGTGTTAATACTGCATATACCATCATTCCCACTACAAATCCAAGGAATCTATTAGCCCATACAGAACCACCAAAACCAGTTACTCCCAATTGTGTTGATTTAAGAAACAACCAAGTAATTGGAATTGATGCAACATACCACCCCCACCACTCAGGTCCAAGTTTAGGATATTTAAATTGTAGATTATGTTGTAACCATGCTCCTCCTTGTGCAAATATGAACAACAAAGATGCCATTAGTATTAGTTTTATTTTAATATTGTTTGGGTTTATTTCCATTATATTCTTGTTTTTTGAAGTTTACCTTCGATTAGTTTATATCCATTAATTGTTGAACACTCTTGTGAGTTATATGGTTTGCCTGATTCCAATAGTAATTCTTTATTACCATCATTATCAACATCCAATACTTTCATAAAACCAGAATTACATCCTTGGTAAAATTGATTACCTTCTTTGAATATGTTTTTAAATTCAAAAGTATTGTTAGTGTTTTCATAGTAATTTATTAAATGACCAGTATCACCTCCTATATTACTATATGAGTTTGTAAAGATATCATAATCACCATCGTTATCAAAATCAGATATAGATAAATCAATCATACAAGTATTTACGTTCTCCCAATTAGAATCGGTCTATGGATTTTCTAAAGTAACATCAGGACTTTCATTATAGTATGGGAATGTGCCTGTACCGAAATATATATACACATGATTAGAAAATTCTAAAGTTTGGTTCAATTGGTCTTTTGGATACCCTACTATGTAATCTAAATAACCATCCTCGTTTATATCAAATAAAAATTGTGAACATACAAATGTACTTAATCCTTCATTTAATTCAAGAAAGTTTATATATTTTTGAAAAGTTAAATCACCTTTGTTTAACCATAAGGTTTGTTCCCCAACAGTTCCAGCCATTATATCAATCAACCCATCACCATTTACATCACCAAGAGTTCCACCATGGTAAAAGAATTGATTACCACCTTCACTATAAGGTTCTATCTCTTCTAGTTTAAATTTACCATCTTCCCAAATGTAAGCAAATATACCACCCGAAGGTGTAGTGGGAGTTGAACCTCCATTATAATTACCAACATCATCTGCAATGAATATAACAATATCCATATCTCCATCACTATCCAAATCCACAGGTTGTATCAAACTTGCGTAATAAGGAAGTTGTTCTTCTATCATATCTTTTTTGTAAACATAATCGTTACCTTCCTTTACAAGTATTCCATAATCTAAATTATCCCCACCCATACCATCATTTAAAAAAGGTGGTCTACAAATAAAAACATCCATATCACCATCTCCACCATAATCAATATATGTAAATCCTCGTAAGAAATTTGCATTAAGTTTATTGTTCTCGTTATGAGTATTGTGGTTAAACCACCCATTATTCCATTCGTGATTTTCAATTGCCGTATTGTAATACACCGGTGGTGCATCAATTGTTACATCGGGTTCATCTATAATATCGGGCTCAAGTAATTCCTTTTCACAAGAACTCAATATAATTAAGGTGAGTAGTAGATATAGTTTTTTCATGTTTTATAATTTACTTTGTAAATATACGAAAAATATTTCACATGACCAAGCCTTTTGTTGATTATTTTTTGGTGGGGTTCAATCGGTGATTCGAGAGTACGAGGTTTAAATCTCTTTTCTCAGATTGTTAATAACTTTTAAAAAGTTTTTATTTTGTTTTTATTATTTTCGTATAGTTATATATACTCCAGACGCTCCAGACACTTAAAAAGAAATAACTTAAACAAAAGATAATAACCTATAACTTAATAGTATAAGCACTAAAGAAGTGTCGGTCTTTTTAAAAAATTTTTGAGTCGAACCTTTTTAGATTTTTTTCCCAAGTCGTTTTTTTATTACTTATTTCAGTCGAAGATATAAATTTTCCCCTTCTTTTTATTGATAGTTTTACAGAATGCTTTATCCCGCCAGCTATGAAGCCTAACTCAGCCCTATTTAAACCTCGTTTTATTTATTTATATATGGTGGTATCCCCTGCCGTTTTACTTAATACCACCACGCCTTTACCATGAAGTGGGGTGAGTTGGAGTGTGGATACCCTCGAAACGTTCCTAATGATGTGCCTGTTCCCTTTACTTTATACCTTAGAGTTATCTTATAGAACCCAGTAGAGAAGAGTGTAGAGAGAGTTTATTTAGGGGTCGGTTAATTTCTGAGTACACGAGAGGTTCTTTTGTTATACCCATGATGTATTGTTATACTGAGATTATGATTAGAGTTTGGATTGTCTCCGTTCTTAATTGTAATAGTCTCTTTATTATTATATGTACCGAAATTGTGTTATAGGGGATTTTAGGGGGTGAATGGTTATGACCATTGGTGATTAGGGAGTACGAGGTTATAATCTTTTAGCTTAAATATGCAAATGGAATCGTTTCTTTTTATGGTCATACCCATGAGAATAAGGTCTTTCCAATAATTCATTCCTCATCATCATTAAGTATTTTCTTTCATTCTCGGTATAGAACTGCTTATCCAACATTCTTTTTAACCATTCCATCTTTAATTGAGGAGGTCTTCCCTTTCCCTTATGGGGCTTTCTTTTCTTTGAATACATTTGTATCATCTTACCTATGGCTTGATAATGATGGTCTTCAAATTGATATTTCTTTTCTTTCTTCATCTATACGTTGTTAACTAAGTAAATCTCTTATTTGTTGTTCTATACCTAACTGAGCATAATAATCTTTACCTTCACCATAAACCTCTTTGAATATTCCACATAGTTCATATTCTTCTTTACCGACATTATAGATTCTTAAATAATCAACCCATTCCAATCCCCATTTATCTATAAGTTTACCTTTGGATTTATCCCACCATCTAATATAATCTTTTATAAATACCTGTGTAAGAATATCTTTATCTTCATTATCGGGTTTACCGAACATATCAATAAATTCATTTGGGGATAGTGCTATTTGTTGTTCTACAAATTTTTCACAATCATCGATAAACATTAAACGATGTACTCTTTGTATTTTCTCTTGACGACTTTCTTCTCCTTGGTTATCATCTTCACCGAAAGCACCGAAATCAAAATCATCCATATATCTAGTAGGTTTATTTATTATACAAATATACGAAAAAAATTTGGAATAAAAAAGCTATTTAGTGTTTTTTACATCTCTTGTTTTAATACACACTCTAAATGGTCTGTTCCGCTTAGGTAATCATAATCGACTTGTGAAGTATCACCTAAACAATGTCTACAAATAAATTGTCCTGCATAAGTTTGGTCAAACCATACGTTTCTTATTTGATTTAATTTTTCTTGATGTTTAGATGAATAACAACCTTCTGTAAGTGCATTATCTATTATAGATATAATTCCTTCTTTTCTTGTTATTGTGGAGCATTCTTCTACAAACTTTTTTAGATGCAGTAAACCCTTTAGTTGTTCAGTATTACAAATTATCATATTTTACCATTTACCTAGAGGACATTCTGAATCAAGTGATAAAGTTTTAGCTATTAAAGCACATCCACATCCTCCTGTCATTTCACCTGTTTCTATGTGTTTACCTTGTTTGTATGGAGCACAAACATTTCCTACTCGTATCTCACAATCATCACATATTAACATTCTTGATTTAGATAGAGATTTAATACCAGGGTCTAATGTACCAAACGAATCTTTGATTACATTACCCCATCCTTCTAGTATTTCAGTTACCTTACTCAAAGTTAAATTGTAGTTGAGTTCCTCTTCTTTTCTTTAAATCCTTATATTTTTTTATTTGTTGTTCGTACCACTCTATTTGATATCCACAATTATAAGGTGAATTAATGTTTAGTTCACATTCAAAGATAATTTTGTCTACTCTTTCAACTTCTTTTTTATCGTAAGCTGGTGTTTCTAATTTACTCATATTAATGTATTGTTAAAATAATCACAAAATTTCTTTTTAGAAACTGTGATGTTGTTTAGTGTTATTTCATCTCCTTGATTATTCCAATCTTCCCAATATCCCTCTTCTAATTCTTTTAAATAACTATCACTTACCTTTAAAAAATCACAATCTTTAGCAGATTCATTCCATATTGTACAATATAAAAATCTATTTGGATGATTTGTGTATTCTGCTATCTCTATTTTATTTATTTCTCCTTCTAAAACATCACAAAATGAACCAGGTCCAAAATTATCTATAATATATTCATCAATTCCACCATTTCTTATACCATTTTTATTGTACATCCAAAATTTAGACCAATCTATTTGATTATATAATGATTTAATTTGTGGAAATACTTCAATTAAATCATGTTGAGGTAAAAATTCTTTTAATTTTTCAGGATTAAATTTAAGGCCAGTGTACCATTTACCAAATATATGATGACAATCACTTTTTTTCAAGATTTTATCTTTGATTATCCAACCACTTAATTGATTATAGATAAAACAACAGTTATATTTTATGTTTTCTGACTTTAAAAAGTACTGTAATTTTAATATATAGTTAAAATATTGGAGAATTTTAGCCTCCATTGGCATACTTTGTTCTATTTCTTTGTAATTTCGATACATTGTACCGATTTTTATTCCATATACATCATCAATATCATCAACTGATACCTGGTCTGGTGAAATATATGCCATATCATCGATAAAAGTAATAGGTAAAACAGGTTTATCTTTCGCTTTTTGAGTTCCTTTTATGTTTAATTCGTTATTTATTAAATTTAAAACCCTATCTTCATGTTCAAATCCCTCTTCAGGATGAAATGATTCCCCTAGTTTGTTTACTTTAAAGGTAAATCTCTCTCCAAATCTGAAATGCGGATATAATTTAGGAGAATTTTTCCAAAAATATGAGTTTGTAGTCCATGTATATCTTCGTATTTCTGAAAATTGTATATAAGAATATATGTTTTTTGGACTTACACCTAGTTTTTTTAACGTATTAATGGTATAAATTATACTATCACACTGCCATCCCGCTCCCATTGATTGTGATGCAACGTTTATTACTATAACATTTTCACTAGATTTGAAGTTTTTAGGTATTTTATTTGTTCTATGATATCTTATATCAGAGAATGTTTCTCTAAATATTACTCCATAAGAACATCCTGTGAGTATAACGAACTTATATTTATCTATATTTTCTATCATCCGAACAGATACATACCATATCCAATCAATAAATTAAGGTTTACGATTACTAAATTCCATTGTTTTGCTAACCAAACTTGTGGTAATGATAATATTGCACCAGCTAAATAGGTATATGCACCTATATTATCATAGGGTAGAAGGTAAGGAGACATCATAATAAACGCAGTTCCCATATAACCAAGTCGATTTCCCATCCTTTCGGCAGGAGTTAACCTTCTTTGTTTAACCAATAACCTCATTAACCAATTACCAAAGGTTCTTTCACAACTTCGGCAGGTCTTTTTTCTCTTTTTAAATAAGATATTTGGTTTAGTTTTGTTACAAACGTTACATTTCCTCATCGTTATTCCACTTTTCTATAACCGCATTTATAAATCCTAACACAAAAGCACCTAATGTAAAGGGCCATAATAGGAAATATCTTACTCTTACACCATTATTTGGCATTCTTTGAATACCAAAATCACAAATTGTCATCCAAATTGCTCCAACTACTAAGTAGCTCATTAAAAAATCTATCATATTGTTTTATTTGTAACACAAATATACGAAATATATTTGATATATCAAAGCTTTTTATATAGTACTTCTAAAAGCTGCATCCAATTCATCATAATCAGGGTCACTTGGAGAATTATCTTCATAGACTTCTGATGTTGGAGGTTGTGTTTCCTCTACTGATATTACTTTTCGGATAGAATCCATCTTACCTAACGTTTTGTTAATACCCTTTTCATCAGGTGCAGGTAAGTCGAATGTAAATATAACAGGTGGTTCATCACCCATTTCCATTAACGCTGTTATTTTGTATAGTTTATATTTCATTGTTTGATTATTTAGGAGGTAGGGAAAGAATCGAACTTTCTTGAAGGATAAACCTTTACGCCAACACCTACCTCGACCCTAGGGTGCTAGAGTTTCGAACCTCTAGCGTGTTATGTATAAATATATATTAGTTATAAAACCATTAGCTTATTTTATTCTTTACTAGTTCTTCTGCCTGTTCTCCCCAAAACTTTCCAGCTTTAGGTCCTCCATTACATTTACCATCAGATTCACCTGGTATCTTAACCCATAAATATGCATCACATTTTGGATAAGATGTTTCTGTACTAGGATATTCTCCTAATCCTCTACCTGGTGGATTACACCATTCGTTATCATTGGGCCCTTTTCCATTCCGACTAGTATCTATAACAAAGTGGTCTCTTTCTCTATACTTTAGAATCTTTCTACTCCACTTGATACATTCTTTGGTACTTCTATAATTGCAAGAATTAACAGAAAACCCTCTAACTTTAGGATTACTTATTTTATCTAATAGTTCAGCAACTACTTTAGGTTCTAACCAATTAGAATGTCCTACATCAATATAGAATTTACCATTACAAGAATCTGTTAACATTTGTAAACTTTGTCTCATGAGACTTAATCTCCATTCTTGTTCTTCTTCTGATAAGTGAGTTGAATGTGGTAATGCATCGGGTTCATATATTACTATCGGAGAATCTTCTCCAATTCCTTTCGCAAACCTTTCTACATAATCTAGGTATCTTTCCTTTGTAGCAGCACCACCTTTTGAATATTGACCAACATCTCTATTTGGTATATTGTACATTACTAATATTGGGAGTTGAGGATGTGCTCTATTCAATAACCTACGAATAGATTTCTCCATATGTTTCTTTGGTTTCTTTGGATTATCACCATACCAAAAAGATTGGGGTTGTTCGAATATCTCCAAAGCAAGTGGATACTTATCTTCGTAGTTTTTTATTCTGTTGAAATCATTAACCCAAAAAGGATATTCCATGTTTTATTTTTTAATACTAGGTTTGTATAATTTTGTAAAATTTCTGTTATGAGATTCAAACCACTTATAGAGTTTTATTTCTTCTTTCATTATTTTCTTAATAACCCTTTTATGTGGACTTACTTCAAAGGTATTATAAAAAAATTCTCTATGAGTTTGATTTTCTGTCCAACTATTTCTATCCCTAGTAAGTTCGTTTCTTCTAGCCTGATTCTCAACTTCAGCAGTTAACCCATAATTTTGTAATACATTTTCTAATCCATATGTTCCCATATTAAAAAACTGACATCTGTTGATATCTATCTTAGTATTATCTAAAATGGATTTATAAGAATTTAATACCCTTTGAGAATGTCCTGTGAATATACCTCCTTCGAGGGCCCATACATCAAAGAAAGAATCAACCTTTAGTTCTTTTGGTTGTTTCTTAAGTATTAGTGTATCTAGGTATTTTTTAACCACCTTATTATGTTTTTCATTTTTGTATTGTAATGGATAATCTTGATATATTCCAGATTTATATTTTTCCCATGGGTCTCTATAAACAAAAATAATATCTCTTTTGTTTGATTTACCATCTAACACACTCTTCAAAAAATTACCTGTTGTTTCACACTTTGTAGCCGAAGCGTTTTTGTATGATTCTTCAGCAAAGTAGATTGGTCTAGCTTTAACTTGGATATTTGGAGCTTTTGATAAATCAAGTATAACATGATACTTGTTTTTGTATCTCATTGATGCATCAATAAACCTACTTCCTAGTTTAGCGTTATATATAAAAATTACTTGATTGGTAAAACTACATTGGAGTTCACATCTTCCCCATTTTTCAAGATTATCGAAATTCATAGATATTTTTTAAACTTACTTTTTTGTACACTAGCATATTTAACTAACTGTTTCTCATGATACTCTCTAGCAAACTGCTCCATCAACTCTGATAAATATGTATAATGAGAAAATGCTGAACTATCTATTGGTAAATTAGGCCATTCATTTTCATCCAACCATTTCTTTGCAGTTATAACTTTATTTGTATCCATTCTAATTCTTTGGTATTATTATTTAGTGATAATAGATAGTGTTTTCCATCCTTACCTATTTTTCTATATTTGCTTATAAATTTCTCTTTTTTCATATTCTATATATTCTTTGTGTTTCTCAATATAATCCTTAAATGGATGTGTGTTAAATTCTCGTGTTACATCTTTAGCGTATCTTTCTTCAGGTGTATCGTGTTTTAACCAAGAAGAATCCCATTCAATAGAATTCCAATAAGTATGTAAATCTCTACCACAGGCTTCCCACTTCTCCATCATAATACGTTGAGGTAAAGAACTGTACTCTTTAGCTTTGAGTTGGTGTTTTAGTTGGTTTTCCATTCTATTAACATTTGATATAATTCAGATAATGAATTTAATCTATCTGCATCTTCTTTATAATATTCACCACAATCTTTCATGTAATTTAAAAACTTAAGTTCTCGTTGTAAATCCCATTCATAAACTGTATTATGGCCTTTACAGTAATAGTTGTATATAGTATCATAAAAGATGTTTATCCATTTCATCTTGTTATCATCTATCTTTTGTAAATCTACCATTATCTATTTTCTTTTTTATATTGGTTATATTCATTCGCAATCATATTAAGAACTTCAGCTTCACCTTCGTAATAATATCCTTTTTCTATTATCTTGGTAATTACCTCTCTAACTTGCATTCCTACCTCTTCGGTAAATCTGACCATATTATCTTTTACGAAGTTATCCATCTTCTTTAGATTCTTCAATTGTTCTTTATCTACGAATGTTGCGTTATT
>Ga0181413_1000143_pt1 | contig 19759 bp, 28 predicted proteins | sample 36SPOviralmetaG_FD_130111 | JGI IMG/M metagenome (GOLD analysis project Ga0181413, IMG submission 130111) | Marine viral communities from the oligotrophic San Pedro Time Series (SPOT) site, San Pedro Channel, CA, USA - 36 SPOT_SRF_2012-09-28 | ecosystem: Environmental > Aquatic > Marine > Strait... | reverse complement strand
TGTTGCTAAATTTAAATACATACCATTAAAGCTTGGGTTAATCGCAGTATGATCAACACTACCTGTATCTGGAGTTTGTGATCCAACGGCAGCTCCTATGTTTACAACATACGCTGCATCTGATCCTGCTAGTACGTTTGATCCTGTTGATAGTTGTGTACCACTTGCAGTGTAATCTACATCTGGTTTTTGTACAACATTGTTTACAACAAATCTTATTTCTGATGAATTAGCAACTGGTGTTGTTAATGTAAATGTAGTTGCAGATCCGTCCCCAGTAATAGTCTGGGTAGACATGGATTTAAACTGATCAGTATTAGCTGGTCCTATATAACCCATTTATCCTCCTACGTGCTTATGCTATCAATATATGATACCCAAACATTTAAACTATTAGCTGTGTCAGATTTTGCTTTCAAAACGTCACCACTTTGAAGCACGACTTTTGCACCGCCGTCAATTAATTCCATTGATGATCCTTGAGGAATGCTTACTCCTTTTCCAATGTAAGAGTCAGCTGATCCGCCACTAGCTGTGCTAGTAATATAGACATCTGCTTGAATTGTTTGTGTTACTATGTTTGCTAATCTTATACCTATTACAGCATCATCTGAATTTGCAGTTATTATGGTACGTGCAGTTGTACCAATAGCTACGTCTCCTGATCCATCTGCTGCAACAGCTCTTTCAAAATCTTGTGCCATGATCTCTCCTTATATCAAAGTGCAACGGACATTGCAATTACAAATCCAGCAGACGCACCTGCTGTACCACTAGAAGCTGCTGTTACACGTCCTTTTGCATCTACAGTTATATTTGATGATGTATAACTAGCTGCAGATACTCCTGAGCTAGCAAGAGTCAAAGCACCACCAGATGCTATTGTAGCGTCGCCTGACATATCCACTTCTTCAAAACTTGTTCCATCTGCAACCAATATTTTGTTTGCAGTGTTAGTAGGTAATTTTAATTTGCTTCCTACAGTTACATCGCCAAGTGTACTAAAATTAGAATTAACTTTATTTGTTATAGCTACAGCATGATTGCCCATGTATCCGTGAGAAGAACATTGATAGTATAAAATATTTGGTGTTTCTGAATCTACAGCTATTTGTGTATAATCTCCTGAACTACCACCAGAACCATTTGTTGTTACACCTGTTGTGTAAGCTGTACTTTTTGCAGCGTCTAAATAAAATCTAAATGGATGTCCTGAGTTACTAGAATCTGAAGTATCAAATCTATAATAATATTTTTCTCCTGTATCTACACCGGAAAATCTTAATGCAGGTGATTCTAAACCATTTAAATAATAAGCACTGCTAGATCCATCTCCATAATAAGGGTGTAATGTTGTTTTACTATCTACCGTTACAGTTATAATCTGTGGTGCTGATGAATTACCAAAGTCTACTGAAGGGAATGGCAGACCCTCTTTTGACGCAGGTAGTGTACAAAAAACATCTTTTGTCCCTGCACTAAAACTAACTTTATTGTCACTGTTAGAACTTGATATAACTCTGTCTCTAGACAAAGTGTCGGGCGAAGCATCCGTTATGGTGCCTAACCCTACTTCAAATTCAGTAGTGGTTCTTCCTACTATTGCGTAATAAGTTCTATTAGTGGTACCTATACCAGCTACAAAACTTTTAAATCCACCAGTTGCACCAGCTAGGTCTAATGTACCTGTTCCAGTCGTAGTAGTGGTTTCTTTTACGCGATCGTGTAAAATTAAAGCCATGTTGCTCCTACGCTAATCTTAATATAGCGTTAGATGCGTCTGCTGTTGGGAATTGAATTGTAAACGTGCCGTTAGTGCATGTTTTATCCCCACCGAAATTCAACACAAGAACAGATTTGTTACTCTCTGAACTATTATAGATCAAAGCGCCACGAGCTGTTATTGTTGCTGAAGTCCAAGACGTATCTGCGAAATCACATACCGCTGTAGTTCCGTCTGCTACTGGCGTAGAACTGGTTAGAGTGTTACCTCCTCCTGTGTAGCCTGTTCCTGAATACTCGTTAGTTGCTGTACCATCTGCGTAAGTAGCTGTAGAAGCACTTAAGCTAGATGAGTTTGTGTACAATGCAATTTTAAAAGTATCACCGGATGATGCAGTGAAATTATGCGTTGCTGTAAGAGCCTGTGTTTTAAAACTGGTTGTTACAGTTGATGATGATATTGCCATTTTATTGTCCTCCTGTAATTGGTTTACTATATCCAGGTAAAACTGAAGGACGTGGTACACGAATAACTCCGTTAGCCCACTCATCTCTTCTTGCTCTACCCATCTGTTGAGCAGCAACTTCTTGAATTGTTGTTTCATAAGATTGCTGATACATTTGCAGCATTTCTGCTGGGCCTTTTAAAAATTTAAAGGCTTCAATAAGGCTACCATACAGCATTAATGTAGGTGCGTTATCTCCTAACCAAGTATTACTATTTGAAGAAGTCATTCGATCTGGTAATTTTATCAGACCAACCTCTACTTTAAAATCAGCACTTGGTGTCGGTACTACGTATATAGTATTATAGTCCCATTGACAATAATACTTTGGTGTTCCAGTAGATGTTCTATCAGGATGAAATTCATCCATAAAAGTAACATCTTTTTGTTGTAAATATATTCGATCTCCTGTGCCAGAAGCAGGATAAATCATCACACTTCTTATCACAGAAAACTGCGTTGGAATTGTTGATGCCCCACCTGGTAATGTAATAAATCCATTACCTGTAGTAAAGTTGGAAAACTGATATGATCTAAATACAGGTAAATCTAAATCTCTTAAAATTTTATTTTCTGTATGTTCAATAAAATCGTTGACAATACTATCTGTTAAAACACTAGAATCTGTTTCTGTGTAATCTCTTATTTGTTGTACTAATTCAGTATATGTTGTCATGATGATAATGTAACAGGTCCTGCAGACGCTACCCCTCCTCCACCTATAATTGTTGGATCAGCATGAGCTAATCCACCGCTAGGAACACTATAAAAATCTTCATCTATTACAGTTATAGTAAAACCACTAGCTGTATTTAAGTCAACTACAAATCTTTGATCTTCAACATCTCTAAATCTCACAGTATTACCAGTGGTTCTACCGTGACCAGGTTCAAACACTTTTATAAAACCAACACTTGGTTCATGTCTAAACGCATTAAGTGGTAACAATCTTTCTGTTGCTGGTTCTACTCTTGCAGTTCTTGCATGTTCTAACGCTTGAGGATCTGGGGCATGTTCATGTGGCATTAACTGTGGCGCTTTTGCTTCATACTCACTTGTATGAACACGCATGCCATTCCATTCTATTGCCATCTCCGTATATGGAAATTCTAATCCACTACGATCTGATATAAACTTTGCGTACTTTCCTCTAGCGTATGACATTCATTAACTCCAAGTGTACTTGCCGCCTTTTTTAGCCGCACCCATTCCTAAAGCAGTTCCTGATTCTTTACCTTTTGAAATAGAAATTTCTACTCCACCAAGTTCTTTTTCATTACTGTTAGGTGCTATTCCTTTTGTAGTTACAGCTCCTGCATCTACAGGTGTAGGTATAGAGATTTGACCTCTACCATAACTTCCTCCACCTTTTGATCCTGTTCTAGGATTAGTAGTTTGTGTATTATGACGTGGGTTACCCATTAGTCCTCCTTTTTACATGTGCAGTCATTACAATCACATCTATCGATGGTACATGATCCATCTACGATGCAATGACATGTATGACCACATATATTACATTTTGGCATATTACCTCCTATGGTATATACGCTTGCGCTGGTTTTACTCTAAACGAGACTCTTTCTCGATTAGCGTCAGCGGTTCTCTCAAATTCTTCATCGTATACCGCTTTTAATCCCGCAGATAACTGCGGTGATCTTTTTATTGAAATATAATAAGCTAATCCTGAAACTAAACAAGGAAGAAAATAAAAAGGCACATCTGCCTCATTTGTGTATGAACCAGCATCTTGTATTCTATTCAAAAAGAAGTACTTAAATATGTAAGCTTTATCAGGGTTAGGGTACAAAAACAAAGTCATAGGATGTTCTGGTCTACCACTATTACTAGATCCGTTTGTTGTAACTTGTCCATTTATTAAACAAAATTGAGTCGGTCTAGCGTCACCAGATGACTCTTCTTGTTTTTTAGTCAAGTTCATATATTCGGTTCTAGATATTTTGGTAATTGAAACATCTGTAGTATTTTCATCACCTTCAAAATTAGCAGTTGCGCCTGCAGTAGTTGTTACTGAAGCATCTAGAATGTCTATAACATTTTGATTTACTTGATAAAAATTTGTACCAGGTGTCATTACCTGTGTAGCATAATCTATTGTCCATAAATTAAGACCACGGTTAGCCCAATCAGAAAATATTAGATTCATGGATCGTCTAGCAGTTTTTAAATCATAACCACTACGTACCTCAAGACCACATCTTTCAAATGCTTCTTCTATTATCTCTTCTATTGAGAGATTAAATGTTCTACTGCCTGAGTAAGCCATTTAAACCTCTATGGTAAAGGTGTATATTCTTTTGTAAATTCAACAACTAAACTTGCAGTATCGTCATTGGTAACAGAAGAAAAGTTAATCAAAACATCGCCTGTGTAATTAGCGGCTTTTGTGTTTTGTAAACCACCTATGGTGCTAAAATCCACGTCGTCAGCAAAATTACAAGACCATGCAATTGGATTAGTCCCACTGTTAACCCACTCTAATAAAAGTGGTTTAGTTGTTGCAGAGTTGTTAACACTCCACCATAATTTATTAATGTTGATAAAAGAACAAGCTGTGCCGTCATTCCTTGCGTTTAAAGCAGATGCGTCAACATTAAATGTTTCAGCTGTAGTAGCAGCTATTTTAGCAGTGAATGAAAATATTGCTTTTCTGTCTCCGTCAAATAGTTTTTTTGTATATTGTGCCATTTTTAATTCCCCTTGTACAAGAGTGGGGCCATTACTCCCCACTCACGGTTATATTGTTTAGCTATAGCTTACGTTTCTATCCTGCGCAGCCATAATGTAGTCAAGTGTAGTTACTTTAGTTCCAGTAGCATCACCAGAAACACTCATAGCCATCACTTTCATGTTAGCTGTTGGAATGTTTGTAGTAGATTGACCCACTTTGTTTCTGTTAATAAAAAACTCAACTTTGTTTACAGTGTCGTTTTTTGTAGCGACAAGTCCTAAAGTTACATAAGTATCATTTTCCATTGTTGACTTTGTAGTATCATCAAAAGTTACTAAAGTTTGTGTTCCACCAGATTCAGTGGTTCCTTTTACGATAGCACTGCCATCAACTTTTACAAAACCAATAACGTTTTGTGATAATAAAGCGCTTTCTGGATTTGTAGTAAATGCTTCTGTAAAACCAACTAAGAAATCAGTCTGTGTAGCATCTGATATTTTTACTCTAGTTTCAAAATATAATTTTTTACCAGCTGATGTAGGTAATGCAAAAGATTCTTGTTTTGCTTGTATTGATGCACCATCGTTATCAGTAGTAGCTGTTGAAGTTAAATTTACTTCACCGCCTGTGCCATCTGCTGCAATTGCTGCTGACGCACCTGAATCTTTTACGATAGTCCAATTGTGTGTTGCGTCTAATGCACCCTGTTCAAAATCATCCATATAGGTGAATTGATCGGGCCACATAGACATTTTTAAGTTTTCAAATGCAGTTGCATTTGAGAATAGTACTGGGCCTTTAAAATGTGTAGCCATGTTATACTCCTTTGCCTGTATAGGGCTTTCGTTACCTCGTCACTATACTGTACTGCCTAGCCAGCCTTGGTAACTATTTACTAGGTAGAGTGGGCGAACTAATTTCGCCCACTCTTAAAAATTTATGCTCCTGGTGAAGCGAAAATACCTCTCCAGTCAGAGAATCCAAATGAATATCTCTCTCTAGCTTTGTATCTTACATTACCAGTATCGAAGTCGCCTTCCATTGCAGTTCTGATTGGTGCTCTCACAAAATGTTTCAAGCCGTTTGGTGAATCAGTTTTAATGAAAAAAGCATCAGTATCAGTTAGGAAGTTGTTTACCACATAACCTTGTGGAACCATTCCCATGTTTCTTACTGCGTTTAAATCATTATCAGCTGTACCAACTCTTCCAGCAGATTTCATTAATCTTTCTGCAACGAACTGAAGTTGAACGGGAATAATCATTTTTACTCCTTGTAGAGCAATTTTCATTCCTCTTTCGTCCTTCATATCAGCAATATCAATTAACATCTGCTCAAGCGAAGTTTCGTTTAAGTCAGCTGCAGTCGATAGCTCGTTCTTTTGGTTTCCACTTAGCGTTGGGTGGTCAGTAGCACAAAGCTCCTTACCATCACCACCAGCAAAACTAGCATTGAACGCATTGTTCAATATGTTTGCTGCTTTAATTTGCTTAGTGTTAGCCATAGATCTTGCTAACGCTTTTGTGTATCTAGTGCTGATTTTGTCGTAGAGGTTATCCTCTACAGCTTCTTCAGTTAGTGAGAAAGCCAAAGCAACAGTTTCGTGTGTGTACCTTGCAGTGAAAGTTTCTTGAGCGTCTTCGTATACAATACCTTGACCCTCAGGCTTTACAGCTGCATTGGCAAACCCACCAAGCATTACTTCTTCTTCAAAAGCACGATCAGAACTTTCCTCATCGAAAATTTCTGTGTGCTGGTTTTCGTATCGGTCATACTCTAACCCAAACAACGCGTTTAAGCCTGGTTCGAGTTCTTTGACCAATTGCATTCTTGAAATTACCATTGTTCAATATCTCCTTAGGTTTATACGCCTGCCCCGTTATTATAGTAAAGGTGCTCGTTGAACTTAACAATAAAGTTAGCGTTCGCAGAAGCAATATCACCATTATCGGGATCTTCTGAAATTCGGATTATTCTAAGTTGAGCAGTTGCGCCAGCGGCGGAACCAAGCTCATTTCTAGATTGTCCATCGATAGTAGAACCTGTGCCAGCTACGTGATCGGCGTTATCGCCAATAGCAGTTTGACCTAAAGTTCCATTATCTTGAATTTCAAAAAGCATGTTTGGATCGTCATAGACAAATGCCTCAATATCACCACTAGAAGGCGTAATGCTTCCAGGATAATAATTTGAGAATGTCGGTTTTTTAGTAGTAGGATCATTATAGAAACATCCGTTGAAAACACCAACGTTAGCAACATCAGTAACGGCACTTAATTGTATCGTTCCTGCAGCTACTAGCTTTACGATATCTCCTTTAAAAATTGCAGTACCGTAGTTATCTGCAATTTTGTACTTAGAGGTACCTTGTGTCATCGGAGCGCTTCCTAATCTACCCACTGGTCTCATACCGAATGGCGCATTATTATTAGCCATGATTATCTCCTTACATAATTGTTATAACACGCTCACCTTGAGTGTGTTAATTTTGTGTAACTATGTGTTAGAAAAACTTATTAGGTTTTCTTGCCACCAAATGTTACGCGAGAACTTCTCTCTTTCGAGATTGGCATGCTAGGATGTTGATCTTTCATAGGATCGTTTGCAATCGCGTCATCTTTATCTTGCGTTTGTTTTGCAAAATACTCTTTACGTTGTTCAACAATCTCATTAGGGATTCTTGCTAGCATTAAACCTCCTACAGCTATAACACCTTCATATCTACCTGTATCTATTTGAGGCCATTCCATATCAGGATATTCATCTGCTCTCACAAATTCCCATCCTTCTCGTAGTCTAGCTGAAACATTTTTTTGATCCATCTGTCCTACTGATTCGGCCCTTACCCATCTGTGCTTAAAGCCATTGGGTGCAGGTGGTGCGTCTAACTGAGACGGTGGAGTCCATACCTTAGGTCGCTCTCTTTTAGACCTAATTTCTGACTCGCGTGACGGTAGTTTATTTTTATTATTTGTATTCATATGCCTACTCCTTCACGTACTTCGCATATTCGCTTAGTGGCACACCTAATTTTTTAGCTATGGCAACTTGTGATGGTGTGAGTCTCACAGTACCTTTGCGCCTAGCCGATTGAGTACTCCGATTAGCGGAGGCCACAGTTTGCGTGGGCGTTGAAACTTGTTCGCCAAATTTATGAGGAAACGTGTCCTTCATTCTTTTGTCAATCTCACTATAATACTCATCTGACTTCGTGTCAAATCCTTCTTCAACTAATTTTCTGTGAATTGAAAAAGATGTGAGTGTCATAGGTTCATCACTTCCAAACCAATCGTTCTTTTCAGCCCAGGCTTCTGCCTTAGGATCTGGTGGAGCTTCTGGTTGTGGAGCTGGTTGAGGTTGTTGTGTAGGCATTTGAGGTTGATTAGGATCAACTCCACGTGCTTCCATTTCTTTTTTTAATCTTTCACGTTGATCTAAGCTTTTCTTTGCTCTATCAGCATCTACTGCTAAACGGGCTATTTTTTGCTGTGCTTCTACTTGTGCATCTATATCACCTGTATCCATAGCATCTTTTAGCTGTTTTTTAGCTTCTGCTGTTTGTGCTTCAACACGAGATGCAAATTCATTTACATATCCTGTGTCTAACAACTGAGTCTTTTGCTTTAATTTTGTTGACTCATGTTGTAACCCTTGAGCAAACTCAATTGCAGCTTGTTCTCTTCGTTCAGATTCTCTAAGCTTTTTGGTTAATTTATCAATCCTTGATTGAACTTTTTTGCCGTAGTCCTCCATCTCTCCTTGAGATGCACTATCTTCAACTATTACTTCTTGTTGATCTTGTGATTGAGATTCTACTTTACTTTCTTTTGATTCTGGTAGTTCCACATCTATTGATGGTCCATCTGATGGTAAGTCTACCATGACGGCTTCAGCACTTTCTTGTGACTCTACCTTTGGTTGCGCGTCTGCAGGCATTTATCCTCTCCTGTTTATTTATATTGCAAGATATCCTCTGGGTCTTTTACCACAGCAATTATCTCGTCTTCGTTAAGTATTCTCACTTCACCACCTTCTATCCCAAACCTTGATCCAGCATAGCGACCAAATATAATCCAGTCTCCTTTCTTACACCACGGTCCATTTGGATATCTCGTTTCATCTTTGTAACAATCTGGTCCTATTTTAAGAACCAAACCAGTCACTGTTGTATAACTACGCTCTTCCATTGTTTGGTCAGCTAATATTACACCACCTTTAGTTTTACCTTGTCCTTTGTATGGCAACACTAACAGACGCCAACCAGTAGGGTCTGGCAAACGTTCTATAACTTTTTCGTCAGGTAAATGTTCTATATCTTTTGTAGCTTCTTGTTGAATTTTTTTAAGAAATTTATTTTCTTTTTCTTCAGCTACTTTGTTGTTTTCATCAGCTTCTACTGACAAATCTTTTTCCTCTAACGCGAATACACGTTTAGGTAATTCTTTCTCCGTCATTGTTTTCCTCATCTTTCTGCAGGTCTTGAATCTCCTGTTCCATTATTGCATAGGCCTTATATTCGCCTACGGTTTTATTGTACTCATCCCAGCTAGGTAATCCAGCTGCTATGACTTCTTTCAACTCTTCCTTGCGTACTCTAATCTTTTTGAGGATTAAATAAATCGCAGTCTCATCTCTCATTAAAATGGTCTATATACTAACAGTTCCATTTACGCAAAGATTTATTTATTCTAGAATTAGGATCTTTAGCTGTCTTTGCACTGGTTCTTCTCTTTTTCATTCCTTCCATTCTTGCACAAAACGATTTACGTCTATTTGCAGCTTTGGAACCTTTTTTTAATTTTGATGGTTTTGTTGTTACAGCAGTTTTTAATTTAGAACCGGGATTAGCTGCACGATAAGATGCAACACCTTTTTTGTTCAATCCGCCAGAAGGATTTTTTCCTGCTTTTCTTTGCCATGCTGCTGTTTTAGCCATTCTTTTTTTTCTTCTTTGTAAATGTTGATACGTTTGTTGGTTTACCACCTGGATTACCAGCAGCTCTTTTTCTAGCTACTGCAGATCTTTTTTGACCTTTACTCATGGATCTTGCTTTTGATGATGGTACACATTTAGGATAACCTTTTCTTTTTTCACCTTTGCTTCTACCGCAAGGTTTATATCCGCCTTTACCATCAGGTGCACCAATATCCACCCATTTTTCTTTAACCCATTCACGTAGACCTTTTTTAGCCATTACGTAAATAGTTTAGTTTTTTTCCTATTACCTTCTTTTACAGCACCACATCCAGCAGAAATCATGTTAGCACCGCCATTGCTAAAATTAACTTTTCTTTGACTAGAAACTTGTTTTCTTCCTTGTGATATATCATTGTGATAACCTCCTGAAGCTTTTTTCTTTTTGCCACCAGGTGTAACCTTACCAGAACATACAGCACTAGCGTACATATTTGCATATGCACTAGGATATACTTTAAATTTTCTTTTTGCTGCTGCTTTACCTCTAGGACATAATTTACCCATTACTTTTTCTTTCCTCCTCTTTTATAACCCATCATACTTGGATCTTTTTTCATCATACCGCCACCCATTTTAGCAACGACTTTACCACCTTTTTTCTTGTAACCCATTTTGGCTACAACTTCAGGTTTCTTTTTCTTCAATGCAGCTAATCCTTTTTGTTTTTTTGGATCTATTTTTTTCATAGTTATTTCCCCTTTTTAAATAATGACATTGCCGCAGGTCCAGCCTTCACGCCAAAACTTACTGAGCATGCTAAATACAATAAATGTTTATAATAATCTGGTAAAGAATGCAAGGCTTCAAAGCCTTCTTTTATGTGTGGTGTCCAACTAGGCACGAAAACTGCAATTGCTGGCGCCAATAAACAAATTAAAATTAGTTCGTCTTTCCACGAACCTTTCATTTGATCCACAGCTGATGCTTCCCATTTAATTTTGCCTGCTGCTATATCTTCTTGTTTCTTTTTTTCTGCTTTAATTTTTGCAATCTTGACTTCACCATTTAATTTCTTAGTCGCTACGAAGCCTTTGACTCCATCTGCTACCACGCCTAATAATGGTTTTGCTAATAAATGCCACATGTTAATCTCCTACTAAAGTTGCTAAACCGCCATCTTTTTTACGCATGGCTAGTTTTGTGTATGGGTTGCCTTTATGCACATTGACCATGTATTGAAGCATACGTAAATGTGCTGGTATATTTTCTGAATCTCCTAATTGTTTTGGACGTCGACCTAATCCTGCACCTAGGTAAGAGCCATAATCTCCGCCCCCACCGACATTAATTCTTCCTCCACCATCTCCTCCTGCAGCTGCTCCTGGAAAAGCACTACCACTCATAATTCCATAATATTTATCTATACCTCCAAGTAAAGGATGATTACCCATTTCAAGATCCGTAAAACTTCCTATACCAGATTCTCCTGATTTCATTGCCTCCATAGGAGTAACAATACTACCTTCCGCAATCATCTGATATAACTCTTTCGGTATGTATCCTGGATTAGCAGGATCAACTCCGTAAAATTTTAAAACTTCATCACTAAGAGCATAATCATCTCCTATTTTATCAAATAAACCTAAATCCTCTATAGTTTCAGGATCAACATTTAAAAAATTTAAATCTGATGCGTATGTATTTTGCGGGGATGTGTATGTGTCTTTTTGATTAATATATTGTGGATTAGAATCTCTTTGTTGTCGATTAAAAGTATCAACCACTTGTTGTTTTACTTGTGGTGCTATGTTTCTTTCAAAAGACTCTGCTTCTGCTTTTACATCTCTAATTGGTCCAGTAATACCGCTTACGTTAGTTCCTACGCCGGCAGCAGAAGTTCTTGCTTTATACCTACTTCTAGCGTCCATTATCTCATACCTAGTATATATGGTAACATTTCATTATCCATAAACTGATAGAAGTAATCTGGTACTTGCATTGGGAAGAATTGATCGTAATAATCTTCAGCTGCACCAGTAGATAATACTTCTGGGTATTCAAAACCTGCTGGTGACGTGTAGGCTTCACGCATAACTTCACCTTCTGGTGTGCCTAATCTTGTTGGTCTGTAATCTAAATAGCTTAGATCACCTAATAATTCGTTTGCTTGTTTTGGTATCATGGCACCTAACATTGGAATTCCAGATAAACCACTGATAAGTGCTTTACCAGCTTGTGGAATCATTCTTTGTATGCCGTAAGAAATAGGAAAGTTTTCTTGATAATCTTTTGGATTTGTTTTCATGTATTGACCCATCATTTTTCTATATGGATCATCATATAATGATTTAAATATCTCTGCATTTTTAGCACCCATAATGCCACCATCAGGACGTGCATTTGCAAGTTTTAAAGCCTGCTCTTTTAAGTTTTCTCTGAATCTTGTAAAATCTTCACGCTCCGCTGTATTCGGATTGAAGTTTTTCATGAAGTTACGTTCTTCAGCTGCACGCTCTTGACGTGCAGCTTTTTGAAGATTCATATACTTCGTTTGTCTGTCAACAAATGGTTTCATTAAGCACCCATTATTGACTGTAGAACAATAATTACGATTATGGCTACGATACCGGCTTTAATCCAGTCTTTCATGCCCCAATCGCTCCACTCTTTTAAGTGTGTCCATAGGTCTTGTAATAACTTCATAGTTACCTCCTAGTGTATTGTTACAGGGACATCTAAGTTTTCCCCATACCCATTATAATAGTCGAAGGACTCTACAACAGATTGAAAGATAAAGGAAGTCTGTTCGACACCTAAAGCTTCAATATAATGTTGTCTAGTCACGGCTAATAAAGCTGCGCAAATCAACAAATTGTCGTCTGATTTGCTAGATAAAGACTTTGCAAGTTCATCAATTTCTTGCATTGCATCACTGATCGTCTTGACTTTGCTTACCTCGTCTACCATTTGCCTCCACTGTTGTTTCGTTTTTCATTGCTTCTTTTGTCAAAGCAATATTTTCTTTTAGATTGCCTAATGCATCTTTTGCAGCACTATCTTCAATACGATTAGCTGTTTCCATTAATTTAATGGTTGTGTCAGCTTCTATCTTATCGCGATCCATGTCAAGTTTTGCCGCATCCATAGTTGTTTTAGTTTGTGCATCTTGTTGGCGCATCATTGCTTCTGCTGCACGTAAATCAATTTCTTGTTGTTTTAATTTAACAAGAGGATCTTGTTGCTCACGTTTAGTTCTTTCTTCCTCATCTCTTGCAAGTTGAGTTGTTACATCAGCTTCTATTTTTGCAATTGCATTTGCTTTCTCAACAGCCATTTGTTGTGCTTGCATTTGTAATTGTTGCATGACTTGAGGATTAGCTTGATTTTGTTGCATAGCCATTTGTAATTTTTGTTCTTGTTCAGCAAATTGTTTTTGCACTTGTGTTCCTGCCATTGCAGCAATGTGCTCTGACATATGTGATTGTAACATAGAATACAATGGTGGATTAATTTGTACCATTCTTGTAAACATAAATTCAGCGTGTGCTTTCATGTGTGCTTGATGGTCTTGCTGTGGAAATACTTTTAAAGGTTTACTTTTCATAGCCATGGCATTTTCAATTGCAGGACTCATTGGTTGTGGTTGATTTTGATCTGGTTTTAATATTGCATCAATATTATCTACACCCATCGCTTGATACATACGTCTGTATGCCTCACGTAAATTATGCATTTGAGGATTAGATTGTGCTAATTGTAATTGTTGTTGTGCCAACATAACTCTTTGTGACATAGAAAATATATTAGGATCACTAACTGGTATGATGTCTACTCTATCATCAAAATCAGCTTGTTTAATCATTCTGTTACCACCGATAACCTGGTATGGATATTCTGGTGGCGTAAACATTTTGATTGAGTTTGCTAATAGTTTAAATTCTTTTCTTTGTGAGAAGTGTAATCTTTTTTGTATTGCACTCATCACTTTTGTACCACGTTCTAACAATGCTAGTGTTGTGCCAACAGGATTTTGTTCATTACCTTCACCCATTTTCATATCTGCTATTGCAGCAAAAGATTTACCTGCATCAACAGCAAAACCTAATAAAGCAAACAAAGTTTGAGAAGGTTCTTTGTATGGTAATGGCAATAAAGATTCTTTTATTGATTGTCCTGTGACATCCACATCTCTAAACTCACCTGGTTGTAAAGGTTGATCATGGTCACGTATACGCATTCCACGCGCTTTAAATCCTGCTGGTAGATTGGCAAGAGTACCTGCATCAATTAATTGTCGCAAAACACTTGTTGCAGTTCTTGACAATCCACCTAACATGTGAATCAAGCCAAATCCATAAAAGCCTAATCCAGGGAGGAACTTAAAGTGTATAAAATATTGTTTCTTTTTAAAGTTAGAATCATTTGGTTCATAGTTTCTTCGAATTGATAATATTGTAGAAGAGTATTGATCTATAGTAACAATATACGGAAGTTTGATACCAGATGTATCTTCAAAATTTGGTACATCAGCATCCACATGCATTTCCAAAATAACATGTTCATCATCTTCATTTGATGAACTAACACCATCTAATTCATTTATTTTTTCTATAACTTCATCTGTTGTACTAACAGATCCTGACGTGACAGGCACATCACGATAGAAACCAGAAACTTGTAATTTTCTTAATTCGTTTGATGACATTTTTACAACGTGTGTTATTCTTTCAGATTGTTCTAAATCTGTAGCTGCGTAATTAATTACACAATCTTCACTAGATACAAACTTTGCAACACAACGTTTTAGTATTTGATCATAATAAACTTTTTTAAATGCAGAACCTGACAGCGGTAAATAAAATAACAGTTGGTCCATCTCTGGATCAAACTCTTCCATTATATTCAAGATGTAATAGTTCATGTATTCTTTTACACGTTCTGCTTGTTGTTCTACGAGTGGTGATGCTTCACCAACTATTTGTGTGCGTACGGGGCCGCTTGGGGGGAGGAGTTCCTTATAAGCTTGGGCTTGAAACTGCGTAACAGATTCAGCTAATAAAGGATGCACGACCCCTGACGCACCTTCGAAAGGCTGTGTTCGGTCTTCATATTTAAAGCCTAACATATCGAGCCCTTTGATATAGGTATCTTCCCAATCTTTACGGGACTCTTTATCGCCTTCGAAATCACCTACCAAGTCGCCAGCGAACTTGGTTAATTCATCTTCTTCAATGTATTCTGCTAAGTTTGCGTCAAAAGGAATTTGCGATTGATCAATTGGTTGATCTCCAACTATCTCTGCACTTCCATCTTCTTGTATTTCAAAACCATCGAATTCTACACTTTTTTCAAACTGTATTTCTTCGCCTATTGGTTCTATGTCTAATGCTTTCTCAACAGCATCCATTGCTTTTTCTATTTGATTTTTTGTTTTATCTGCCATTTACTATTCCACCCTTTGCATATGCAGAGAAAGTATCTCTTACATTTGGATTGTCTTTTAAGTTTAACAATTTGACTTGCCCATAAACTCTGCCCCTATCATCTCTTATAACAGTATTTAGTAAATTTGCACCTGTTTTTTTGGATGTCTCTTTTAGTGCACCATTAAGAATAGGGCCATATGCAGCAACATTACCTTGATAATCTCTGCCACCAGGCGACAAGTTACGGTTTTTAATTGCAGGGTTTGCAAAAGCAACACCATCAAAATTACCATCTTTAGCCATACGAACTAAATATTTAGCGACAAACTCCATGTACTCTTTTGATGATTGAAATGGACCCATGGCAATATCACCACCTTGTTTACCTTCTTTAGTCATAGACTCAGCTATGATAACTCTAATTTTTTCACGCTCTTGTCTTAATTTAGGCAATGCTGGTGATCTAGGATTTGTAGCTAATAAATTCTCTATTTTAAGATTAATTAAATCTAATTGTTGCTTATTGGCAGCTAATTCTGGTGGAGGAGGCATATCTTGACGAAATGCGTAACTATCTTCACGATCAGGTTTTCTTCCTGTTAATTTAGACTCACGCATTGCACGTTGCACACGTTGATGCATATCAGATTGTATTTCTTCTACAAACATTAGTCTTCTACCAAATTCATCTGTTCGATCTGACACACGTGCGTGAACAACACCTCCAGCTCTTTGTGATGAGTTTAATCCAAAGTCATGTGCATAAGTATACACAGGTTCACCAGTTCTAAGTTTTCCTGGTTCATATTTAAACAAAAATTCACGGTAATTATCACCACCTGGCATTGTTTGTTGACCACCATATTGAGGTGTTTTTGAAATATCTTTTTTTGATAATCCAACACCACGTCTATCAAGAGCTGCTGCTAAGTTTACTAAAGGTTCACGTACTTTAAAAGGCACAGGTGCTGTTAGTGCCACACCTTCGTTTAAAGCACCATCAATACCAAATACTTGCTTCATATATTTGTCTACATTGGCTGCAACGCTATCTAAAGCTTGTTGATTAATGTTATTTACTGTTCTACCACTAGAATCAGTGATTACACCCGGCAAAGAGTCACGAAGATAGGATAAAAAGCCTCCTACACGTGGATCTTCTACTTGTGGGTCTGTTTTTTGTATTTTTTTGTAAATATTAGTAATAATATTACGAGGACCTGGTTGACCAAGGGCCACGACGTTCAATTTCGGGGATATTTCGTCAAATTCCTTGATTATATCGGCTTTTGTAAAGCTTTTTGTGCCTTGTGCCTGTAAAAAGGGCCCTAGGGACGTGTCTGAGAGCTCAGATTTCTTAATTCCTTTGGCATTTAGATAATTTAACCATCTATCTGCCGTCATTTTCTCCATGGGAGCGTCAATTAACGCCTCTCTGGACTTGTAAAATAGCGCTGGAGTGTCTGCTGTAGCTGTTGGAGCTATTGTTTCCGTTGTAGATTGACGTAAATCAAGTTTTACATCAGACCCTTTTCCTTTTGGAGGTTTTATTTTAGGTGCATATTGACGTAAACCGCCTATAACTTTAGGTAAAACCATTATAATCTCCTCTCTGGAAAGAATGTTGTGTGGTTAAAAAATTCTTTTTCTTGATTTCTTTGTAAAGAGGTTCTTGGTCCTGGGACATCGGATTTTACAAAACGGTACCTATATTTATCTGGACCTAAAAAATTTAACATCCTATTTTGTTTAATGTTTTTAGGAGACATCAAAGGTTTTGTTGCTTTAAATCCAGTTGCTAAAATTAATTCCATTGCTTCCGGTGATAATTTATTTGATAATCTTGCTAACAAGTTTGCGCCAAATATACCTCCGCCTCCAAATGATTTAACCTCGCCGCCTTTATTAAAACCATAATCACTAATTGTTTTATTGCCAAACATAATATTTTGTACATCTCTTTGTGTTAATTTACCAAAAGGCTTGGAACCTTTGTTTATTGCATTTCGTAAAAACTGCATTTGTAATTCTGGGTTGTTCATTCCCAAATACATTTTGTTATATACTTGACCTGGCAAAATAGACTGTAATCCTGACATGTCAAATAGCTTACGCATTTGTGCTAATCCTTCTTTTGTAACTTTGTTTTCAGTGTTACGAAGCGCAGCTAATATACCACGGTCTAATTTTTCTTTACCAATATTTAATGGACCAACTTCAGCTTGCATCTTTGTTAAAAATTTTGGATCTCTTGACAACATTTTTGCTGTTTGATCACCTGTTTTTAAATAGTGATCAAGGTTTGCGGCAATGCCAGATGGATGTCCAAATGTCAAAGCTCTTTGTTTATGATATTCAGGATTAGAACCTGTGAGATTTGCATATTTTGTCATTAAATCAACAAGTTCTTTTGTTGGTTGATTTTTATCAGTTTTGTAACTGGCTATTTGATTTACTGCTTTATTAAGTTGAGGTTTGTATTGTACGGCAGTGTTAACATATTTTTTTACATTTTTTGGATTTAACATATCTTCCATTTGAGCTTTTGTTAAATCGTAGTATCCAAGATCAGATCTATATTGTGACAATGCACCTTTTACTATAGCTGTATCATTACGAAGTTGTGGGTCTATTTTAGCTATAGCTGCTTTCATAGGTCCTTCCAAACCGGCTGCAACTAAAGATGGATTATTAGCTGCTGCTTGTTGTCTTTTTAAATTAAAGGGCGTTAAATTTAATCCTTCGCCACGTGCTGCTCTTAATTGTGCTGCCTCACTTGCTTTAATTAAATATTCTGGATCTTGATAATCTCTTTGTCTATCACCTATTCTTAACCCTGTTTTTTGTGAAAATTTTTCGTTTGGTTTTAAAAAACCTTTGTTAACACTTTGGTCTTGTATAAATCTTCCAAAAGGACCAGTAAATTGTTTTTGACCTACAATATTTAACGCTTTGTTTCTAGAAGAAGTATCTCTACCCCCACCAAAAAATGCATTGGCTGCTTTTTCAAAAAGTTGAAGCTTACGTTTACTCACTGCCTAAAAAATCTGGTCCTGCCATTGTTAAATATGCTTGTCCTGGACCTCTTATTGCAGCAGCTGTTTTAGGATAATTTTGTAGTACACCAAGATTCATTCGTGCACCTTCTCTGCCAAATTTAATTGGTAGTGATAATCCTCCAGTGAAAGCTTTACTACCTGCAAAAGTCATTGGATATAATTGTTCTAATACAGCAGCAGCTTTACCACTACCTAATTTTCTTTTACCAGATCGTAATAATCCACCGACGCCACTAAAGCCTAATAAACTTCCTGTAAGATCAACGCCTGGATCTCCAAAAAATTCTTGTCCTTCTTTTGTTTGATATTCATATGGGTAATAAAAATCCATTAAATCATTTGCTAATCCATAATCCATTTCACCAGTTCCAGTTAAAATACCTTCTGCTGTTTTTTCTGTGATACCTAATTGATCCATTAATTGATTAGTCATGATGGGCATTTGTGTATCCACGTAAGATGGAATTAAAGTTTCATTTAAAAGGTTACTTGCCTCTTGCCTCATGTATTGATCATAAGTATCATATAATTTATTTTGATAAGCTTTAACTGCTTCATTATATGGATCCATACCTCCGCTTGCATCAAAATCGTATATGTCAGGTGCTTCACCTACGAAAAAAGGATTGTTTTCGTCCATGGCTATATCGTCTAAAAATTGTTGTTGCGATGTTTGACTACCATAATCCATAATGTTTTTAAAAAAATTAAAGTCATCTGATACATTAAAACCTTGACCTCTTAAAAAATCTTGAAATCTTGAATCTTCAACTAAAGTTTCAAAATTAGTTAAATCTGGAATGTTAGAATAAATATCTGAAATAGCCATTTCTTTTTTGTCTCTAGCATTATCAAAATTAAAAAGTTGTGAAAGACCATATCCTATGTCACCGCTACCTTGACCAGAACCTCTATCATAACCTAATATTTGTGCTCCTGATTCAAAAGGTAATTGAAATACATCGTGAAAAAATTCTCCCGCACCTGCAGCTTGATTTGCTATAAAACGAGGATAATCCATGTAATATTGATTATTTAAAAAACTTGTACCTTTATCTTTTTCTGTTCCAGCAGCTGCTGCTAAGTTTGCTCGCTTGTCTCCTAAATTAGAAAAATAATTTGAAATCATATCAACGCCTTGTTGAAAACGTCCTGGACCTTCTGCAGGTTGTATGTTCCTATCCTGTGGACTGGTAAACGTACTTGATCGTCTATTTGGATTTTCTGGTTTGTCTCTTCGTACTACTGTGACCATTAATAGTAAGCCCTCCTCCTAGCTTTGTCTATTCCTTCGTCCTCAAAGTCATCTTTTAACGTAATGTGATAACCTTGTCTATATTTCATTAGAGCTTGCGTGGTTGAATCCACGTAATCGTCATGGTCACCGAATGGGAATGCTGCACACTCCTCTATTACTTCTTCGGCGAATAATTTTT